>Ga0181612_183359_pt1 | contig 22146 bp, 12 predicted proteins | sample HoacroProtozoa21_FD_119630 | JGI IMG/M metagenome (GOLD analysis project Ga0181612, IMG submission 119630) | Hoatzin crop microbial communities from Cojedes, Venezuel. Combined Assembly of Gp0051906, Gp0051904, Gp0051908
ATGAATGAGATGAAGAGGGTGGATGGTGACTGAGCATTCGCAGTGCAAGAAGTAAGGGCTTTCAAGGGAAGCCTGAATATGTCAGATTCAAAACAATGTGGTAACAAATCTGCTGACATTAAGAAGGAATACGGATACAAAGGCAGACGTGGGTGCAGAGCGTGTGTACATGGAAGACAGTTACCAGCCAGACAAACAACTTTGGTCTTTCGAAGTCCCCAGATCGCAAAAGGCTTGAAGGCTGGGAGGTTATTGATGGTACGCGTTGTGTATGCTTGACCTGTGCTTGCTCTTTTAAGGTGATGGTGGATGCTGTGGGTGACATGGTGCTGGGCTAGAGGAAACATTGTTTTGAACATGTCTTACAGTTTTGATGATTATAGTTGAACTGCTTGACCTCTTACTTTCTTTTAATAAAAACTTTTTCATTGTCTAAGAACAGATGTGTTCCTCATTTTATGATTTTATAGCAAGATGGTACCGTGGTTAAAGAAGATAAGGATGTTTGATGGATTTTTTTCTTTTTTTTTTTTTTTCCTTAAGATGGCTATTTTAAGAACAACTCCTGTGCGATGCATCTTGCAATATGAATACTACTATGGCAGAAATTTATTTGCTTCAGTATTGCACTGCAGACTACACATTTATACCAGCTGGTTTGAATACAGGCTCTACTTCTGTAATTCCTACACTCCCTGGAGCATGTGTAGGAAGGGGATCTGGCAGTGCAGCGGAGTAGGCAGTCTTGAATTGCCTGTCTGTCTGTTGTGTGTGAGCACAGCAGTAAGCCCCCAGCTTTACCTTAAGCGCAGTAGCAAGTGTTCTGAATAGAGCCTTGTGTGTCTAATGTCAAAGGCAAAATAAACTACAGAACTGGAAGTTTTGTAACACACATCAATAGCAATGGATTTTTAACAGGAATAAACCAGCGTAACGCAGGTCATGATTCAGCATTTATGTGTATATATGCCTCATCAGCAAAAGCTTTAATACTTTTTTGAATGAAACCTAAACTATGTGCAAGACAGGGTATGCTAAGCTGAGCTAAAAGCTAGGGTGCCTGAGGAATTAACTGCACTGGGAGTGCTCTCTAGCTGTCTTACAGAACACTAAATCAGGCTTTCAAAGAGTGAAGATGCTTCCTCTCAGCCTCTACTTTAACTAGAGCCCCTTTGAGCTGCAAACATCTTAATCACTTCGCTTTAGTGACATGCTGTTAACATTTGGCTCTGGCTCTCTGTTAGTCTAAGAAGCGATTTAGCCATGACCTTAGTGTGGAAAGACTGCATTTCCCTCTTTGTATAAATTTTCTTTCAGATCGTATCTGCAAATCTCAGCAACAGTAGCAACAAACCCCAGCTTTTTACTATTAGCAATACAAACCTTGTATAGATGATGGCAGTGAGCTGGATTCTCTTCCAGCTTGTGCAGTATTACTCAGAGAGCTGAAGTGAGAATGCATTCTGTGACTGCAGTGAAGACACTGGGTTTGGGTAGGTGTAATGAGGGAACCTTTATTTCTTCTGATAACTGTGTGAGACAGAAATAGCACAGCTTGTTTTTTTTTTTTTTTTTTTTTTTTTGGGGGGGGGGGGTTGATTTAGTGCAGTCTGAGTCACTGAAAAATGATAAACATGAAACCTCACAACAGTATCTTTCCTGTGTCAATTTATGTAAATACAGCATGGATTTTCTTTGATCTTCTGCAGAGAGTGGCTTCTAGTTTACAGTTTTCTTCAGCTGTAATGTGTGGAGATCATCCATCATTGCTAAGTGCCTTCCAACCTGTCTGTTTCAGGACAAGATAAGGGAGTATCTACTCTCATACCCTGATAATTAAAGCTTTTAGGTACGCTATGAAAACATTTCAAAGATGACATTCCCAAAGAAAGAGCTCTTAAAAATGATGTCTCCCAGGATATATAGCCCGTCCTCACCCAGAAGGTAAAGAATACCCCTGTAAAAATGCCACACTTCAGCATAATTTGAAATGTTTGTTTGCACTCGGTGCATCTGTGACTACAGAGATGAAGATAATGAACTCTAGGACAGAGGGAAGTTGTCCCCCCCAAAATTTATGGGTTGCTTTACACAATAAATATGAACTAAAGTTGTTAAAAGATTTACAATTTTTCCCTCAGTTTGGACTAGTGGTTGGTTTTGAACCATGTGAAATTCATGATTTTCATAATTTCAGCACAAAAGCAGGGAAGCCACAGCTCAGTGACTGAATTCAACTAGAAGACCTTGATTTTGTTCCTGTCTGTAGCAATGCTTAGGTGGTATCAGTCAGTTGCAGTTTGGAGTGAAAAGAATAAAATACTTTTCCAATTCATTCTACTGAATATTTTAGTGGATAGCTATCATTCCAAAATTAAGTTTTAGAAAGTACTGCAATGAGCTATATTCAGTGGGAAAGCAAAGATACTCAGTGAAGCCCAAACTAAACCGTGTAAAACTAGTGTAAAACTCATGCAGTCTCTGTGGTGTCCACTAGATGATGCAACTGTACTACAGAGAAACAAGAAATTACAGTATATCCACAAGCAATTGTCATCCTATTTACTGTATTATATTTTTAATAGTAAAAATTGTTGTCTTCAATGATGCACCGTGGTTGGTATTAGATAAACAATCGAAAATGTAGTTTTCTTTTGGCTGGTTTCAAGTGAAATGTGAAGTTTTGTAATCTTTTATCTTCTCTCAGTTTTATGGTATTTTAACTTTGTTGGAGTTGCTCCTCTCTCAAGTTGATACTTGTCATTCTTCCCTGAAACTATCACCGGAGACATAACTAATGGTTCAAATCATCTTTGTTACGTTAACTTAACCCTATGCCATGGAGAACTGTCTGCTCATGTGTTTTTTCTTCAGTAATTAAGGGCCAGATTCATCTTTAGCACAGCTCTCTTTCAATAATGTCCTTTGATGTAGCTGACTGAACTCCAGTTGAAACATTTCCTCGGTGTAGGGCAGTTTTGTGGACTCCGCTTGTGTCCGTTCTCCAGTATCTGACAGTGATAAGCTGATGTTAGATCCTTTCGTTCGCTGGGGGTTTCTTCACTGCCTGTTTTCATGACTTGTGTCTGCTTGTTACTTTTGGTGTGTGCTTGTTGCCTTGCTCAGTTTCCTAGGGGCTTCTGAAAGAGCCAGCCTGTGCTACTCTGCATGTCCTTAAAGCCCCTTCAGATTATCCTGATTGCCCTGTAGCTAAAAAGAGGAGAAGTGGAGGGATCTGCTGCTTGCCAAGCTACTGTTTTCTCCTGAAGTCCTCCCTCCTGTTCCTTGGCTCTTTTCCCCTGCCTCCAATACTGGACCGTACTGTCACATGCCAATCTTGCTAGCACTCGAGTGGACTGGGCTCTGGTACCACCCTGTGCATGACAGGAGACAGGTATTTGCAGGTTTTCCTCTTTACATACACCTGTACTTGTTCCAAGTGGGGCAAGGCCAGCTGTGCCCAGTGCTTTGCCTCTCCCCTAGGATGCTAGAGATGGGCTGCTGAAATTGCCAGATGAGCACTGTATCCCTTGCAGACACATCCAGCAGGCACTGGATGTGCTATTTTAGTAGCTCCCTCCTGCTGGGGCTGCTCTGGAGGGAGCTGGCAGTGGCAGTCTGGCTCTTTTGACCCTTGAAAGCCAATGATGACTATGGAGAGGACAGAGGGACATTCTCAGCATGAGGCTGGTGCCATGCCTGTCTGTACCCCCCTGCCTGGGCCAGCATCCAGAGCCTGTATCTCTAGCTGTAAGAAGCCAGCCCTCCCTGCAGCAAGGGAGTGCCAGTGAATTTATGTATCTTTCCCACGAGATGAACTTTGCATCGAGAGAGATGCTTTTGTGTGGGTGGGCTGACCTGCAGAGGATGTTGGCAAGAGATCAGAAGGGACCATGCCACCCCAAGATGACTCACGCTGCTCTGAACTGTTTCTGATGAGTACTTAGACGCCGGGCTTGGGCTAGCCAGTCCCTGGCTCAGGAGTGGGGAAACATCGTGCACGTCATGGGAGACTCCTAAGTGCCTGCTGGGACCGCGGTGTGGGCTGGGCTGTGGAGGTGCAAGGGGAAGGGTGGGCTAGGACAGGAGGGGCAGGGTGGTCCTGCTGGAGAGGGGATGTTCTGTACACTAATAAAGAGCACACACTCCTGTTCGGCTTTGCCCTGCCTGTAAGTTCATGTAGATACCTGGGCAGTCCTGCTGCTCAGTCAGAAATGGTGTGGAGGACAGGGCAGCCATTTCTGTGCCGACTGGGAATGTGATGGGAAGGTGAGAGGGGTAAATACACAGCCTGGGAGTGTAATCCTCAGAAAATCATGTAGCCTCAGGCAAGTATGTGTGTGTGTGCCTGCGTGTGGCATGCTGTGGCTAGCCAGCGCTATCCCTCCTTCCCGGGAGCAGGGCTGCTGGATTTACTTGGCTGTGGAACCTTGGTTTGGCATGTTTTCTGCAGTGTTAGAGCGGGGGCCCTAGGCTGAAGGACAGGGGAGAAATAACGCTGCTTGACCCAGAGCCGCTGTGGTAGAGGGAACCTTTTGCCATCCCGGTGTGTCGCTGCTGCACGCTGTTGTGCACAGGCGGAGATGGGCATGGAGCATTCCGTGTTGCCGGGTGGGAAATTGTGCATGCCAGGCTACTGGTACGGCAGTGTAATTGTTCTCTCTGTCATGAGGCAACATGCAGCGCCTCGCCACCATCAACGCCACTTGTGGCTTTGCCCTGCTGTACGGGGTAGGATTTGGAGGATGTGAGCTGCCCTGGCTGGGGTGCTCTTGGGTGTGGAGCTGTCTGGCGTGGTAGGGAATGTGTGTTGGAGGAAACAGAAAGCAACGACCAGTCCTCAGATTTCCTCTGGTGTTTTGAATGGGGTGCTCTCATGATGACCCTCTTGCGTATGCTCCAAGGCTAAGACACTGTTGGTGGTCAGAGAGCTGGTCTTTGAGTGTGCAGCAAACAGCATTCACAAAGGCAGTGCAGGAACGGCCTTTGAGACTGCCCTTTTTTTGTTGTATTTGATGGAAATTGGCTAATGTGTTCAGAAAATGCAGGAGAGAGGAAGGGCAGAGTATCATATTCAGAGAAACAGAGATTTGTTTTCTCATGCATCCAGGCTAAAATCACAGCAGATAATTGGAAATTTTGAACGCAACCTTGAGTATAACTCGGTGCGAGGCAATGATGTGTGCTTGTATTCTTCCGAAGAATTCCCTGCCTATGGGAATGGCCATTCCCATTTTAGATACAGGTGGAGAACCATTTATACTTGGCACGAGAAGCACAGCAGATCAGTCTGGTCTGAACCTTGGGAGACTTAATGTTTGCTCTGTCCCTGACGGCTTCTAGGAGAAAGATCAGTTCATCCCATGTCAATTTTATGCTGATTTAATTACACTTGGCTCGGAGTTACACCTTGCCTTTGATATCTAGCCTCAGGGCTTCATTAGGCAGAGTTGTGGTCCAAAGCTTGCTGACAGAAATGAGTTGGTTTATGTGGGTTCAAGCTTAATTTTCAATTTTTTATTCAAGACCAGTACAAAATGCATTGCAATTATAGGGGAGTTACTGCAGCGTGGTAGGAGGATCAGAGAGCTTGAATCCTCTTCCAGCCTACTCTTTGCGCTGGAAGCACCGGGGTGTAGGGTGACCTCTTGCACCAGGGGAAAGCTGAGTGTGTGTATGTGAGGAAAGCTCAAATTCCCCTCTGTGCGGGGTGGCTGAATGGGGCAAGAGGTGGTCAGGTACGGCAGCACTCAGTCTATCGGCAGACATATGTCCCGGCCTTGGCTCTCTTGGAGCATGTTCTGCTGGAGTTGTGACTGGGCTAATGTCCTGCAGTGTGGGTGGAAGTCCTGTGGTCACAGGGTTTGCACCTCTTCAATATACTCACTCTCGAGGTAGCTCTCAACCTCCTCCGGTGCAAGCACGGAGGCAAAGCCATAGAGGGACAGCACCTGGCACAGCTAAGTGCAGTGGCTAGGCTGCCATATGCCATATTTATTACTGAAAGGGTTGTTGTTCAGGTGGAAAAAGCAGAATTTGGTTCTTACTATGGGACTTCCAGAAGCCAGAGAGCTCCTTTGGTACAGCGGTGACTGGATTGTGCCTGACCAGCCACATCTGTGCAGCGCAGCAAAGGTGTTTTATGTCTGACGAGACCTGCACACGCTGCTCTTCATGTACGTGTGCCAGGCAATCAATCTGCCCCCGTGCACAGTCTGATACACGTCACCTGTGCATGCTCTGGCCACCTGGGCCTTATAAATAAAGCCACATCTGCACAATAAAGCCACCACGTTCGTGCTTGTGGGGCTTGAGGGCTTGTTTACCCCTCCCTGAGAATAATCAGGGAGCCTGAGGCAGGAGTCCTTTCTTGAAGTCTGAAGGAATATCCCTGCTGAAGTTTTCAGCTGTAACATCAAAAGTAGGTAGAAATTCATATCACAGCTTTGGTTATTTTTATTAACATATTTTTCAAAATTCTTGGGAGAATGATCTGATGCGGTTAAACGCTCCCCCTCACATTAAAAAAAAAAAAAGCAGCAGCACTGGAAAAACAATGGGTTAAGCATTCCTAATTTCAAAATAAAATGTTTTTATTAACGAAAATGTGCAGAGAATTGTGAAACAAAGAAACTCCAGACCATTGCAAAATGAAACAACATGAAAAATGTTCTAAATATGTACCCACATTCTTTCGAGTTTCCCCCTCTGCTTTCCCCACTGGTTGAAGATGAAAGTAAGATTTGAATCTAAGTCAATAATAAGATGCGACTGTTGAATGCCAAGTAGGGGAGAAAATGTGAGCATTACTTGGATAATTCAGAAAACAGCTGCTGCAGCTACGCAGCGTGGTACTAGTTAGAAAGAGGTGCTACTCCCCTTGGGAGGAAGAGGCCGATTTCTGGTAACTTGGTGTCCTAGGGGCAACAGACAGCACGGTTGTGAGGCAGAGATCAAGGTGGGGATAACTGAGGGTTTGGGCTTTGGGGTCTCTGTGCCACTCTTACTCCCTCCTAAACACTTACCTGCCTCTAGTGGGGTGTAGAGTTAGAGATGATGCGGCGGGCAGATATAATGCAAGGACCGGAGACAAATACTCTTTACAGTCTTAGGTAGTACATGTAGAGCTAAATGGACCACAATCCTGTGTTTAACAGGAGAAAAGATCAAAAGAGGACTAATAGTCAGTTACTGAAATAATTCTTCAAACACCTCTTCGAGTCATATAGATTGAGCTATTTTTAGCTGTCTCAAAGCTCTCCGTGACTGATAAATATTTAAAAAAATATGGTATATGCTGGTTGTTACTGGTTGCAGGTTGCAGCTTCTACGTAAATCAAGTGCCCCTGACAGAAAGCTCCAGTGTACACCCTCTTTGCACTCTGACCACTCCAATATTAGAGAATCATTCTTTCCATTAGCGCACTTGTATTATGAAGAATGATGCGGAACAGAGGTACTAGCAACTCCTCCTTTGTTTATAGCTAGAAAATATCTGACTGCTTGAAAGAACATGAAAACGAGTTTTGTCTTCCTTTCCTATTACTGTCAAACAGACTTCACCTCCGCGCTCAACATCACATGGAATTTGTCACTGGCAGGAAGCGTAAATCCTACCTTGTGAATATATAACTTACAGTCACTTCAGAGGGAGAAAAAAAATCCTTTCATCATGTTCAGTTTTCTTCACTGTTTTATTTCACTTAAAACATCACTCACTACCAAATGGTATTTGTCAGTAGTAATTGGTGAATGCTGGAGGCGGTTTTCAAGGCTGTCTGAATGGAAAATCTCAAAGCAGTTGTCTGCACTGAAAGAAAATATTACATTTGATCTTTTTATGATTCTTGCAGACATGATGTATGTCTGCATTCCTTAGCTTGAAGAATTCTCTGTGTTTGGGTTTCTGTTCCATTAAATGGCAGGAAGTAACACTTCACTCCTATTTTGCAGTATTGTCTGAGAATTAACCACAACATAATGGTAATGTACATTTTTTTAATGCTTTACAGAGATTCATTTTTATTAGCCATTTATTGTGGTTTTGCTTGTTGGCAAGATTCAGATCCTCTGAATGATAACTGTGGCTATTGCATTTCATCTGCGTTTGTATTTAGACGTGTATTTCTTCTGATGTCTTCTCTCTAAATAATGTCTCCCTCAAAGATTGCCTTGCAATAAATCAGCTTTCCCCTAATGCAATTGTACAAATGTATTATTGCTCTTGTCACCTCTGCCCCTGCGCTTTTTGGTCATCAAGACAAAGTATAGATAGCATGTTACATTAACACCATGGTTCAAGTCTGCAGAGCTGGGATGTTCCTAGTGCCAAGTGAAACCCAATACCAGGGAGCGGAAGATTCAACAGCAGGTGTATAGTAACTCTCAGAGCCCCTAACAGCCTCAAACACTGCTTAGAAATGCCACTGCTGGGCTCCTCATCGTTTTAAAATCTAATGGCATGTAAAGTGTAACTGATTCCCACCTTTTGATAATTATAACTTTAGTTTTATACATAACAAAATGCCCTCTGGGGGATTCTTTTACCTCCAGTGTTGGTGATGGCTAACTCTGCAGCATGCCAACAGTCTGGTAGCGCAGATCACACATGTAAAATGTCCCTGTGCCCCAGCGGTGAGCACGGTAAAAGAGAGCTCTTCCAGCCACCTGAAGCACAGCAGTGACTCGGTGGTACAATGATGTTCTCAACAGAAAAGAGAAAAAAGAGACGAGGGAGCATGTGTCTTTCCACGGGATGATGGTCCAGTGCAGGACAGCTGCCTGGCTCCTTTCTGCTGCTCCCAGCCCGTTGAGGGAAACCCCTCAGTGCCCTGGCACCTGACAGGGATGACTTCTCCCTTCTTCCTGTGACGAAACACCACTCGGTTGGCCTTTGCTGTCCAGGTCTGCGTGACAGGCAAGGCTCTGCTCTTCTGCCATCTCCTGCTGGCTGCTGGACCAGAGAAAATTAGCACTGTTTGGAGGTCTTTCTAGAAAAGGCAAAATTGCTGAAAACGTCTTCAGAGAGCACCTTTACCATCGCCTAAGGGCCTGCATCTGCCTCTCCCTGCTGTCATAAGGCTGGCGTGAAAATGCCAAGACTACATTAAAAAAAAATGTGCTGATTTTTAGTAGTGTTTTACTTGCCTTCTAGTTTCCAGCTGTGCTAAACTCAAATTTTCTTTACGATGATTAGAAGAAACAAAGAATGATTCTTCCATGCAGACTAGAAGCTTGATTCCACAAACAGAGTCTTTGAGCTCTGCAACAAGCAGAGGCTGTGGGCAGCTCTTGGTTATAGAGCTGATATCTTGGTTATATCACCAGAAACGAATGACATGCTAAAATCCTGGCTGTCTCCTGCAAGAAAACTGTGCTATGTGGCTTGGGTTGCTACAGTTGAACAAAAAGCTGTCATTCATATAGATGATGCTCTGAGAAACAGTGCTGATGGTGGAATGGGTGTGTGTGTACAATATATACACAAACACATGCATATACATACAATTTCCTTTTAAATGTCAACACACCCTTCAAAACATGGTATAATCCCATGGGAGAGAAATGACAGTTTATTTGCAAACAGTGCTGTGTTTGTTTTATTTTGTACCAGAAATGGATTAGGTCATTTTCCCTCCATGAGGGACTGCGGGTTATGCACTGAGTCATTGTGGGACTAGTGGCCAGAGAGGTCAGGTAAGGCTTGTGTGGTTGCAGCTGGAGACCTGATCAGCTAAATTAGGTGTTTGGGGACCTACAGCGGCCTCTCTTGGGGTGCCTGCAGGGTATGCAGTGGGCTGCAAGTGGGCAGAGTCAGCTCATAGGTTGGGAGAGGGGAGCGAAGGCACTAACTGACGTTGTGGCTGCTCCCCAAAGCATTAGAAAGGCTGCTGGGGGCTTTGGGGGTGTGGGGTGTCACCCTGCAGCCACACTGCCTCTGCCCGCAGACCTGCAGCCACTCCCTGCGGTGCTGCTACCCCGATTCCCCACGCCGCAGACCAAAACTTGGGACCTAGGCTGCTCCAACGCCAGCGCGGCTGTTCCCCCGGCGTGGTGGGGCTCCGACTCCTGCAAATGGCTGATGCAGACCCGTGGGAAATGAATTTTGTTAATTTTGCTGCCTGTGGAGTAACTCGGTCTTAGTGCAGTGCATTACTTGGTGTTTTCTCTTTCTTGTTTGTCTGCGATCAAAGCTCACTCTCTCCTGTGTGCAGGGATGTGCTCCCACTCTCGTTGGGCAGACTTCAATACGAAATACCATTTTTTTGCAGCCTGTGACTTGAGCTATTTAGCCACATCTGCTGTGGCTCTGACAATTGTCACTTTTCCACAGTTCCCAAATTAATGCCACAACAGAGATTCCTAAGCCAATAATATAATTAGTTAACAAAACTATGCAAGATGGTGAGCAAAATTAAAGACAAGCTGCAACAGTCTTCTATCCCCAAAAGTTTTGTGGGCCTTATTTAATTATTGTCCATAGCCAGTTACTGTTGTTTTCTTGTAAATCTTGTGTGAGAGTATTCAGGAATGTTTTGCTTTATTTTTGTCATCAATCAGCAGAATAATAAATGCACAAAGAACCCTTCATTTTTCTCCTCTCTGTTGACGCATGGAGTGGAGGACTCAATGAGGTGCATGAGAAATGATCAGTCTTTTATGAAATAGTGACTGTCAAATGTTTTCGCCAGAAGGAGAGGGTGTGATGCCAGACCCAGCAGAATAGCTCTGCCTTATGTCACTGGAGTTCTTACTTCATGCACAGTATGTGCGGGGCCCTGTGGTCAGTGAAAAGGCGTGAGGAACCACAGAGGCCCACGGAGATGTTAGAGCATCCTTCAGACACAGAAGAGTGCAGCAGCGGTGGATCCAAATAAGGGCTCTGGGTCTAAAATCTGAAGGTTTTGTGGTGTTTCAAGTCAGTCTGGATTTGGTAGTCTGGATCCATCTCTAGATGACAGCCTGGGAACAGCCTTGTGCCAATGAACCTGGCAGTGCTGAAAGGTGCATCCTAGTGTGCCAGAGGTGGGAGGAACAGAGAAAGAGAGAAAGGGATGAATGGAGAAAGAGAGAAAGAGAGAAAGGGAGAAAGGGAGGAATGGAGGAAGGGAGGAAGGGAGGAAGGGAGGAAGGAAGGAAGGAAGGAAGGAAGGAAGGAAGGAAGGAAGGAAGGAAGAAAGGAAGGAAGGAAGGAAGGAGGGAGGGAAGGAAGGAAGGAGGGAAGGAGGGAAGGAGGGAGGGAAGGGAATCACTGTACTGAAAACATAAGCGCCACAGGAGCACAGACTGGTTCTCCACACAGAGGAAGATACAGATGTGACTGCGAGGCATATAGGGAAGAGGAGCGTATGCAATAATCAGAAGTGTTTCAGAAGCATTAGTCTTGGTTTTCACATGAAAGATCACTTCTGAGTATGTGATGCACATTTTCACAGCAGCAGTGTTCCGCAGAACTGATGGGCTGCTTTTCTGTAGTGCAATATCAGAGTTTGCTATGTGGCTTTCCCCAGGTGCCAGATGATGGGGTATGCTTTTAAACAGCATTTTAAATAAAACCCGTAACCTGGGCTGTGATTGATTGATATGTCTTATTTGAAAACCCATTGATGTTCTGACCGAGATCAAGACTTTGATATGAGGCAGTCATTAGCAGTTGTTTTTATTTTGTCAGTTGCTCTAATTTGTACATAATGCTTTAGAGCTTAGAAATTCTACAATGCATATTTTTAATTTCTCTACTAATGCTCAATATGTTTTGATGCTAAACCACAATTTTTGCCATTAAATAAGTGTAATTTTAAGATTATTTTAGGGTCCACTTCCAAATGTTCCTCTCCCTATCACAATACATATAACAGAACTCAGATTTAAATATTTTATTGTTTTAATCAATTCATCTTAGTACCCCTCCCAGACAATATATGTCCATGTTCTGCAGTATAATTTTTGTGTTCAAGAGCTGTGCAGATCTGCAGAAAGTCATCAGGAACAAAACAAGTGCAGGTAGGGAGTGCTTCCGCCTTTCCTAGAACAGCTTGTTTATGGTCAGAATGAGCAAAAAGCATTTGTATCTGCCACATGTGCACTGTTTCTGACCTTTTAAGATTAAATAAATGAATCAGAGTCTTTCTTGATGAATTCATGCCAACTAGAACTGGCTGGCAGTTAAAACTATTTGGGGTGAAATTCGGTTCTATCCAAAATAGCCATTCTTCCATTTAATTTCTGAACTATTTGAATAGGAGCTAAGAGGTGCACAGGCCAAATTTCAGCCATTTCTTCAGGCATAGATTCACTCCATTGCACATTTCTTCTTTGGCTGAGACGCTTCAAAGTCAAGGGGATATTTGAGCTGGGGATTTGACTGCCTTCAGGACAGTGGTATCACCTTGTTACTGTTGGGTTGTGGTATATGAAAATACTGGTTCAGTGCCCAGCAACAATCAAAAAGGCAAATAGGCTGTTACAGATTACTGGGAAAAGAACAGGGAATGAATAGAGCTTTTTTTCAACTTCTGTATAACTCATAACTCCTTTTAGACAGGAATAATATAGCATAGTATAGTATAATATAATGCAATACAATGTAAATAATAGAACACACATGCCTCTGATTATCACTTCTTGAATACAGAAAAACTAGCAAAGCTAAAGAGAAGAGCAGAGACTGAAGTGATCCCTGCAGAAAGTACATTTAAACACACCAATTTTCCTAGGTTTTGGAAAACAGACAAATGGGATAGGAAAGGGTTATGATAGGAGACTGCAAAATCCTGAGTAGTATGGGGAAGCAAATAGGGAAAGATTAAATATTCTTTGTTAAAACACAAGCTGTAGGGGGTGCCTAGTGGGATTATAAAGTGAAAAACAAAAGGGAAAAGTTTTCCACAGTAGTGCGTAGTTGGTTTACGGAGCTTATTGCTGCAAGATGTCCCAGAGGCCAAAAGGAGAAATGGGGAGAAATGGTTTCCAAAAGGACCGAGGTGAGGACAGAGCCAAGGGTCTCGATGCAAGCTGGAGCAAGACCATCATGCTTATTCTGTGTCTCATGCTTTTCCCTTGAGCATCTGTCCTGACTGCTTGTCAGAGACTGGACATTGGGACAAATGATCTTAGTTCTCGTACAGAATTGCCATTTTTTCCTATGTTTTTATACTCAGAAGCTGCCAAACAGTAGCCTCACCAACGCACGTTTTGCTGCTCACTCTCTTCCAGCTCCATAACCGCGAAAGGTGCGTTACATGCCTGTAAGCCACAAAGTGGGCACGGGAGGTGATTTCTGCTTCCTGAATGGATGATTTGTGTGCTAAACTCCTATCAAAGCAGCTGAAAATTTGAGCATGCCATTATATTTTTCAGTAATGCAGCTCATGATAGAGCTAGTTCATCACAGCTAATTTCTGAAAGATGTCTGTGGGGTTGGACTAGTGCAGTGCTTGAGGAGCACGCTGATCGAGAGCAGTAAAATAGCTGGTTTCTGATTTTGCTGAGAGTTAACTTGAGAGAGAACACTGACCAACAAACTGAATTATTCATGGCAGAATGAAAGGAAATGATAATACAGCTCCCTAGAACGATGGACTAACACTGTGGTACTGGAATAAATTTGAGAAGCTTCAAGCAAAACGAGGAACTGGCACAGGACTGCAGCTGTTTCCAAAGGACTGGAAGTACAGTGCAGAGCCCACACATTAGCAGGTGACAGGGTTGCAGTTTGGAAAATCGTGGTGTCTACCCTTCTATCTAGACAATTGTGCTTAATAAAATGTACAAGTCTCCTGTGTCTGCTTAAGCTGTCCAACTTTGTGACTTAAGAACAAACTGAAGAATTGCTCAACATTTTTATTATTCATATCTTAAAGAGCCTTTCTTTGGCAAATCCTTTCTTGGTTACACATTTCGTTTAGTCAGGATAAGCTTTTAAGGGAAAAGAGCTGGCACTGTAACCATGTTCTACTCCTTCTTAAACTGCACATCATTTAAAATCCTATAATGTTTGAAAGAGAAATACGACCGGTTTAGTGGATTCCTGCGGCATTTCAGGACCTTAGGATCCTGAAAGTCCATCTCAAAATGAAATGGTGTTTTATTTCTAGCTTATAGTTCTCCTGCAGATGTTTCGAGACCTAAATGCAAGTTTCAAAAAAATTGTATTAGTGACCTTGGCTCAGTGTGTCTCTTACTAAATTTTTCATTTCTTAATTCAAAATTGTTTAGAACAGTAAATACGAATGAATAATTGGTTTAGGATTCATGGTGTGTATGGCTTGGATTTGGTGCTTCATCGCTTAGCTGCAGACAAGCGTATTTTTAAGAAGCTCTTGTAAGACTTGCAGGAAATATATACGAGAAGTAAATGTCAGGTCTCAAGGGAGCTGAGAACTATGCGCAATTGTTTTAGTTTTTGACTTCTGTGATTCTGCTAATGACGTGAATGATATTTTTTGCCTTTTTCTGTTCTTTCCAGGATGCCTTTGCAATGAGATGCTTCGCTGAAATACGATTCTGTTTGTGTAGTCTACGCATTATTTTAAGAAGAAACCAAATGAACAGTCATGGAAATGTAACTCCGAGGTGCTAGCGCCATGGAAGATAGGTTGCCCCTGTTAAACAGGGAACAGGAGTCAGAAAAGCTGACTTCTCCTAGGTCTACCACTACATACCCTTTATCTGTCTTTTGTCTGGTTACCTGGCTGTGAGAACTGGAGCAAAACCAGTACAGGATCCTCTGGACACTATTTTGGCTGTGGGGAGAGTAGAGGCTCCTTCTCTGCCCCCAGCAATCACCCTATGGGATTCCCTCACATCTCTTCATATTTGTTGTTCGTTTTGGGGAGGAATAAAAGCACTCGCCACACCTGTTCTGGTGAAGTGAATACTCTGCGGAGTATTCAGCAGTGAGGTCTAAATCACAACATTACGCAGTGCTGTTTGCTTTCATAAAATATACATGATGCAAGAGGGGTCACATCAGATATTTGCTTATCTTTCGGCTTGTTTGAAAACCAAACCGCAGCCATGTTGGGATAAAACAACTGAGGTTAGATAGTGCTAGCAGCATGCTGTTAACTCCTCTCCCAGCTTACCACGAAAACCTCAGCACTGATACACTTCTGCAATGTGTACAAACTGGCAGAGTAATTAAAAAACAGTAGCTTACTGCAGCGTCGCAGCTGGCTCTCACAGTGTAAGCGAACGGCAGACCTGTGCTGGGAGGCAGCGGGATGTGTAAGGCCAGTGACTTTCCTGGCACGGTCACGCTCCCAGCGGGAGACAGGTCTGCTTAGAAAAACACAACAGCTGGGGTTTTCAAAGGTGCATGAGGCGTGCCCAAAGAAAATCAACTTGTGTCGAGTGCCTGATTGCCTTGGGCACCTTTGAGAGTCCAAAGCAAATGTGATATCATGCCTTATTCTTCCAACATACATACGGAGCCAAAGAAATGTCTTAAAGACAAGAATTTTACAGCATTTTCACTGTAATAATATTTTTTTATTACACTTCTGACTGATTTATAGAGGACTGTATCAAGGAAACAAGACATGGGATATGTGTTATGACAGCTCCTGCAAACGTACCTGAGCTGGTGCAGTGCTGGCTCCGGTGCTGACAGGAGTGCGGGGAAGCAGCCTGCAGCGCTGGTCTGAGATGCTGATCGGTTTTCAGACGATTAGAGAGTTTAATGATCTCATAGATTCACAGATGATTAGAGCTCCATCCTGCTTAGCCATCCAGTTAATCAGAACTGGATTTAACTACCTATTCTGCCTACAACAAGGCATAGACACAACCTTTGACTGCAGTATCAATGCACTTTATATAAAGTTGTACTGGCTCAAGCTGCTGCATTTTGGTCAGTACTGCCTTGGGCCTTGTACTGCCTTGTGCAACCAGTGCAGGGTTAAAATGTACCGGATGGGGATGGCTGCGTTTCATTCCTGTGTTGCACACACCTAGGGGTCTACGTGAATCACGAGACAACCACCTCAATGTCTCTTGTATTGCCAGAGCGTCTTCACTCTGTGACACATTTTAATGTGAAGTCTATGGGATTTGGGTACTCTCTTGGTCCACTTGGCAGCTGAGCACTGCTCAGCCCACCATGCTTGTCCACAATGCAGTTGTATGTTTCAGTTGCACGCTAATGCAGCAAATTTCTGGGTGAAACTTAAGAGCTCAATGGAACAAATGCCATTTGACTGTGTCCTGACTTGGTACCACTAAATGGCGAGAGACAAACTCTTGTCCAGTAATAGGGAGTATACTGCAGTTGCGTTTGCCTTAGCTCTGCTTATGAGCAGGATATTTTGGACCTGCTAGTCTCCTGAGCCAATTGCCTCTTATGCCACATGCATGATGCAACAGTTATGTGGCAGATACATGCAACAGGCCCTAAGATGTGTATGGTGTGGACCTTCACCAGTTTTCTTAGCATCTGCAGGGTCTCTGTTGCCATTTTCTGCAGAGCCTGTTCTTTCTGTGAACAGAAGACACGGTGCTTTTCAGGGTGTGATTGAGAGTAGCCCTCAACTTGGGACCTTAAAATGGGAACTGTGTCAGTAGGAGCTGAAAAAAACCCCAGTCCTAATTCTTGAAGTAGTAGCAGCCAGTCATGTGGTCCACCCACTGTTCAATGCCGCCAGAGCACCACGCTGAACATGTGCATCTGGATGAGAAGAAGCCACACTCGCAAGTGCACCTCTTCCCGTTTTGAGGTTTCTATCGGTTTTCACTTTTCTGAAGGGATGTGGGCAACACACCTCTTGAATATTTGAAGAAAACTGCACACTTCCACTCTGAAGAGCAAAGAACTCCTTGATGATAAGATCTTTGATGACATATCATGCTTTTCCGCAATGAAGGATTGCTCATGCCCTGTGCTGTCAGGTGCTGCACATGGAAGAGCTGCTGCCCTGGCTGATAACGTGCTCACTGGAGGGGACATGCCAACAGCCTCCTCCTTCCCAGTGCAGTGGTGGAGAGCTGTACATCCCTGTGCTGAGGGAAATGGCAGCAGGTGGCAGAGAAAATGATCAGAAGCAAGGGTGAGTTCATATGCTGAGGCATGAGCTGTATTATGGCAACAGTGCCATTCACTTAAAAGGGCAGTGATTTTTTTTTTTTTTAAATTGTATTGTAATGTTAAATGTGGAATTTACCAGAGCACTTTTCAAAACAAACACACCCTCCCTTTTGCGTCATATGAATTGTCTGTACCTGCTGCAATATAAAACATGATAAAGAATTAGCTCAAACAGATCATGGGGCAAATAAGTGGCAGGGTTAAGACAGATAGCTGCTGCTGTTCTGCTGAAGTTTTCGTTGAGCTGGATATATCTCTATAAGCCAGATTTTTACAATTTTACTCACTTTGAACGTTAAACCATTACCCCACAAATAATTCTGGAGTTTGTGAAATAATCTTGTACATCTTGTCCCAGGATAATCTCACTTGTAAACACAACATTAATCTTCGTCCTGATGAGTTAGAGGTACACCTCTCTAATCCAGGTCATCACCTTCTGTCCAAACAAAAATCTTTGCTTCCCCTTGGCAATCTCCCTGTGGATGTCTAGCTGTCAGCTCAACAATAGCATCACTGCGAGTGTACAATAGCATCATTTTGCCTGTCATTCAGTTTATAATCTGCATATTGATATGGAGCCAACTTCTTGTCCGATTCAAACAGCAGCAAAATTCCCCCCAAATAAAAAAGCATAAAGCTCCAGAGATATTGTGGAACAACTTCAGTACCTTACCCTGGCTTTAGCAGGTCTTCATCTGTTATCTGCAAGTTAGATTACACACAGGACAAGATGCCTGTGTCTGCCAAGCCACCTCGTTATTGCTCCTTTGCCTTACTTCTTACGCATAATTGCACTTGTTTCCTTGTGTTTCTTGCCTGAACATCTCTTAGTTTGTTCTTCAGCTGTAAACATTGTTGAGCATGGGAGGATGTTTTGTTCTAAAATTGTACAGTACTGAGCATGTTTGGGTCCTAGTCCAAGAGAAAGGCTTGAGGACACTGAAAAACCAAAATCCACAGAAGGTCTATAAAGAGCACTGTGGAGTACTGTCTATTAAACCACAGTACAGGGTCAGAGCCTGGTCACTTTTAGCTTGCTGATCTTTTGCAGTTATGTAAAAAAAATGGCCTTGTGTCCTTAATTCAGTTCTCATTTACACAAAAAATTACTACTTAAATTGAAGGACTGGGTCTTCTGTGCAGACACACTGTTAATAGGAAGCACTCTGAGGTTGCTTGGTGTTGCATGCACCCAGTGACACAGGCTGTGTCTGAAAATGTTTAACTGCTTCAATCTACAATGCATAATATGTCTCTGAAATTTATCTGGAAAACCATTTTCAAAAATAATCTTTCAGGTTGGTTTTCAGCCTAGGGTATTTTTCCTCTGTTCCAAGGCACAGCTGCAGGATAAGGGCCCCTTAATGCTTTTGCTGATGCTTGTAGTTTACAAGAGATCCACTTTGCAAAATATCACTACCATTTCGTTATTCAGAAGGCAGACAGCAAAGGCAGTATTATACTTCTTACAAAGCAGATGACTGTGTCAACAAATGTATGTATAGCATCACGGCTCGGGCCTCAGCCCACACTTGACGCAGACGAAACTGTTGTGTGTTGTGATTTATCGTAAACTGGGCTTGCATATTGACTGGTCAATAGGTGCCCTTACTCTGGGCCATCACTGAGCTCCTTTACATGCCTGGTACCTTTTCTGGGCAGTGTGACTTTGTTATCTAGCTACTGAGCTGCTGGAGCACGTGGTTTAGGCTTTCCAGACATCTTTTATTAAGATGCTTTCTGTATCTGAGGCGGGTCAGATACTCCATTTTTATCCTCCTAGGTTCAAGTGACAATAAACTAAGGAATAGCTAGCCTTATTAAAAAATTTCTGGACACATTCACTGTTGAGAAGCAGAAGAGACAGAGAGCTGAGGAAGATAATGGACCCCTGAATGCAGTTCTGCAAATTCCCCTCTGATCACTTCCATGACGATTTAATCTCAGTCTCTTTCTGCACTGGTGCCTTGATCTCTCCCTTGTCCTCTCTTAGCAGGGAACGGTCCTGTTTCCTATCACCCATGGCCGCTGCCTCCATCCATGTGCTTTGCACAGATTCCAGGCTGCTTTCGTCCTTCGCTCTTATGCTGGTGTTAAAAGTTGTGTCAAGTCACTATGGATTAAAAACTTGTCTCCTTTGCTTGACTGAAGCCTCCAGCACTGCTGGCCCTTGACTCCTCTGCCACCCTTTCCTGGACTTAGGTTCGGTGCTACCTCCCTGTTATGAAATGTATGCTGTAAAGTGACACTGAAGGTGACTTTTAAAAAGAGGCTGTCATAGTTTTCTGTAATAAGAATGGCACCTATAATCTGTCACAATCATTTCCTTAAGTCTTCATGTAGGAATAGCATAACCATGTTGGCTTATCAGAGAGCTGGCCTCTAGGCCACAGGAAAATGTGGTCAGAGAAAACTCACTGGAGGTTTGATGTGGCTGTTTGGACCATTTCTCATGTTCATTCGACGTGTAGGAAAACATCTTCTGGACCGCAGTCCGCTGCTATGGATTTCAAAGGCAGCTTCTGCCTGGGAACATAAAAGGGTTCAAAGGAAGGGAGTCCCCTCGTCTGGTTGGGGTACATGATCTCTTTCTGAAAGACCTCAGGTTCAAGTAGAGGAAGAAACCAGCCAGGTTTATTTTCACTGTTGGGAATGAGTTGCAGTAGCTCAGCAACCAAAGCTGCAAATACAAAAGATAGGACCGCTGCCCGCCCGCTTTGTAAACTCAGCGCAGGTGGCTGAAAATAATACCTGAGCAAATATCACCAGTCACTTCTGAAACTTTCATTGTATGAACATTTGCTGTAGGTGGTTCACACATCTATTGGCATTTCCTTGGCAAACAACCTGCTTTGGAACAAAAGAAAAAGCCTTCCAAGGAACAATTATGTATTAATTAACCTTACAGATAATGTTATCGGTATTACTTTTTCTGCCATTATGAACTGTAACGCTGTTCTCCATTTTAATCTTAACATTGACGCTTCTTGAGTAACTTCAGTGTTTAAAGGTGGTGAATTTTTTGGCCTACGTGTTTTGGAGACCCCTTCATAGCTTCCCCTTGCCCCCAAGACTGCATTTTACAAGGGAGGAAGAGTCCAGTTGATCAGGAAGAAAATGATGTGGTGCCTGTTCAGCTCCCTGATTCTCCTCCATGGATGTGGGCAGCCTTTTAATATTTGTGGTCTTGGGTTTCCTCTGAAAAATTGGGGAAGTCCATTGTCCTATCCTCTGAGGACTGTAGAATTACCCATGGAAAGATATATATGTATTGTGGATGCATATTTCTTGCTGTAGGTAGGTTTTACTCAAACAGGGAATTCACATTTTTGCAAACACATTTTTAAATAAAAATCCATTAATATTAAGTGGTCTACAGGGTGGACTGGGGAATGTTTTCTTTAACTGAAAGATCCCGCCTTCAGACTCACGACTGATAGGGTTGTTGTTTGGAGAAGGAATTCTCAATTGCATTTTTTCATAAAGAAAGGGGCTGCATCCTGTATTTTGGATTGTTGTGTCTTTCCCTGTGCAAGTTCAGCCTTGAGTGGCCAGGTCTGGAGTTTTGTTGCAGGTCTGTCTAACATATTAATCAGCTCAAAATGTTTAACTAAGATCTTCAGGAAGAAAACTGTTTGCAGCTTGATTTTGAGAAGCCTGCCAGAAATTTTTTTTAGCCCTCATAGTTCAAGCACAAAAGAATCTCGATCCCTGAATGAGGCTGTGGCTACTTTAGGATGAATAAAGAGTAGAAAGATAATTCGAAATATGCCATTTAATTATTTTTGGTAAAGATATCTCAGACGTTTCAGAACATTTTAAAACTATATACATTTCCATGTACCACCCTTGGAGGTATTACGTTTTTGGGCCTGCCTGAAGTGACAAAGATCCCTGTAGGACCAAACCTCCACGTCACCCTCCCTCCTTGCCTTCTACACCAGAGCGGAGGTGCCGTCCGTGGTTTGGGTGCCTGCAGCTGCACCCGGGGTCTGAAGAGGCAAGAGCCTTCCTCGTCCTGTGCCTGCAGCTGCAGCCCTCCTGTCCCCTGTCACACCAGGGCTGTAGCCTGGTCTCACTCAACCACTCAACCACTCAGCCACTGTGGCTGGCGAGTATGGGAGAGGACAGAGCCAAGGCTCCTTGGTGCCCAGATCATAAGTAATGAAAAAGCAAATCTCCTGCTCTGACTAGTGCCGCATACTGATATTCCCACAAGATGATGTTCTGCCTTTAAAATAGCTTTCTTCTGCATCTGCCAAATAGCCAGAGCTTCATGCTCACAGATGTGAAAAGCAAGGTTTTTTAAAAAAGGAGAAATACAGCTCCTCTGGGGATAATTTCATCTCTGTCAGCTGAAGTGTTGCCTTTGCCAGTATTTAGAGATGCTCTCACTCCCTTTTTTAGATGAAGAAAAACTGGCTCCTCAGGCCCCTTCCGCCAAGGCTGAAACCAATTGGGACAGCAGAGCTCCTCTCCTCTAACTGATAAATATTTTAAGGTTTGAGCTTCCTTTCAAAAACACATTTGCAGAAGCAAAGGTTGAGCTCCAAACACAGTGGATCTCATTTCTGAGATGAGCTTCCCACTTTGCTCTGATGTTTTTTGCTCTGGGATGAGTGTGAGCCCAAAATGGTGGGCATGGCCTGTGGTGATGGCCAGGGGCTCTGGCCTGTGGGGAATCCCGTATCCTTGGCATTGGGCACATCAGCACAGCAGGGAAAGAAAATGGCTGCTTCAATGTTTCTGGTCTGTACTTGCACAGGTACAACAACACCTCTGAGAACTTCAGTATCTCCAGGAGGTTCTAAGAAGGCGTTGCCCACCTTTACATTCATTAGTGGAATAGAATGTCAGCAACATAGCAAGAAATTATTTTAGCTCCACAGAAATGTGATTTTTTTAAATTTCACAGTTAAAAATACACTGGCTAGCTTTAATTTATTGGTTAATTAGAGGTCAGATGTTTGTACTAAGCATTTATATTGGTTGTGGTTGGTAAAGCCCTAGAACGTGGTAGTTTATCTTTCTCTTTTTACCATATGTCTCTGTGATTACTG
>Ga0181612_140942_pt1 | contig 22145 bp, 19 predicted proteins | sample HoacroProtozoa21_FD_119630 | JGI IMG/M metagenome (GOLD analysis project Ga0181612, IMG submission 119630) | Hoatzin crop microbial communities from Cojedes, Venezuel. Combined Assembly of Gp0051906, Gp0051904, Gp0051908
TAATAATAATAATAATAATAATAAACAGACCTAACAAAGTGAAAACAGAAAACAACAGAAAAACTCCATGAGGACATCTCAGCGGACTTTCCAACAACGCGGTTTTAATCTTCCAGCTGCCTTACATCCAGGCTTACAACGGAGGCTGAACTGCTAACGTAAATGCAGCAGAAGGCCTTTTGAAAATGCTGTGATACATGTGTGTATAACTTTTTCTTCCCTGTTCTTTTATTTTTTTTTTTTTTAAGAAAAAGGAAAATTTAAAACGTTGCAATGTGATTGTCCACTAAACCATCCATGCTGTGTTCGTGGCCCAAGACGGAGGCATCACAACTGCAGAAGCATGAGGAAAGCTGTCAGGTCTGAGACAACGTGTCTCCTCTGGTGGATTTCAGGATGGTTTTTTGTTTTCACGGAGCATCTGAGAGTGCAGGATGGTGGATCCAAGGGAAGACCGACCAGGGAGAAGGGAGGTGGGGGGAGCCCTGGCAGTTGTTCTTCCCAGGTACTTGATGGAGTGGGATTTCATCGCGTTTCCGTTGTGGAGTTTTAAGGCAACTGGGCAAAAGCCATTGCCGAGGAGAAAAAGGGAGCTAGTTTTTGTAAGGGAGAAGTAAGAGACGCCTCTTGTTGTGTTCGTGTATGCCAAATAAGACCTTCCCACATCTTGTCTTTGGAAACTACCCCGGTGCAGTGGACATCTCCACTCTCCATCTGGGAGAACTGTGTACAGATGGAAGCAAAAGGGTCAGATGCAGAGAATGGAGATCCATTTCCCATGAGCTGAAGTGTTGTATGATATAATTGTGAATCTGCAAATGGGACTCTCCCTCTTTTTTGGTCTTTCTCTTTTTCCTGCTACTGCTCTTCCCATTGTCTCCTTTTTCCTTCGCCCTGATCTTCCCACCTTTCAGGTCATAGGTCCCAGAAGAGCTAACTAAACACCAAAGTCTGGAGAGGCGGGTGAATGCCATGAGGGGAAGCAAAGCATTCTGGCTGTGAGGGCAGTGGGTCCTCGCAGGGGACCAGTGGCTGGGGGAAGGTGGGTTGAAGGGCCAAGGGTGTAACCAGATGGAGTCTGAAGAGGCAATGACTGAATAGCCATATGCAGGAGTGAGGGTACCACTGACAAACATACAGGCAAGGGGAGACAGGGCAAAGTAAAAAGGCCTCCCCAAAACCAGCTCAACCCAACACGCTCTTAGTTCAGGGATAGTACCAGCAATCCTTTCTTACATGATAGCTGCATGCCATCAGTCCTCATTAGTCAATAAAAGTCATCCTCTGCATCTACAAAAACTCACCAGGAGAATGTGAGTGCTGAATTGATGACGGCATTAATTTCCAGGTCATGCCATTTATACAGCTGGCAAGAAACAGTATTTTGCTGGGTTACAAAGATCCAACCACTAAATAATTCTTACGCAAGACAATTGCATAGCCAGCCATTCCCCTTCCAGCCCTGCTTCCCCTTCTCATTACACCTTGCGTGATGATGTTGCTTTATTAACAGTGCACAAAGAAATGGAGTTTCTGGAGGGCATTTTGGAATAGGGTAGATTTGGGTTTCTTTCACTCTTGCTCAACTCCCTAGCTTTTGCTTTCTCTGGTCTACAAATTCCCCAGACATGCCAATGCCAGCTGCCAAGCCAGTGTGTTGCCACTGAAGTGCCATCCCTGGCAACTGAAGATTTGTCATTTCATTCTCCAGTAGATCTGACTGGAGAAAGTATTTATTTATTCGCATCGAAAATGCCTTTTGAAGAAACTTGCTTTTTAAGTAAATTGGTTTATTTCTTTTTTTCTGGCAAGGCTTTCAAATAGAGTGGTTTTGAAAAGCTTTGAAACCGTTTGACTGTGCAAGTGCTTACTAGGTAAGGAGCCTGATGAACTACTATTGGATTGAAGAAGGAAATTAAAACTAAAACCAGCTCTTGGAAAGCTAAATGAAAACTGAAAGCAGAAAATCAGTAACTGAAAGCCAAAAGAGACCTGTAAAAAATTTTGTGAAATTTTTCAAAATAAGAGCAATTCTGAGGAAAAACAACTCCTCATTAAGAGATTAATGCTTTAGAAAAATGGTCAGTGTTCCATTAAAACAGCTCTGAACGCAAACTTTCTTCCTCCTCTGCATTGCCGAGTGTGATAGGGAAGGTGTTTCATGTGCATACAGATACCCGGAGTGACCCAGGTAAACCCAAGGGCACAGAGGTACCTGGCTGGGGTCCGCCATCGGGCCCTGCGCGTGGAGAGCAGTACGACAGCTCCTGTGACGATGTACAGCCTTGCGTGGCCCGGGGCTGGGCACAGGGCGTCTTCTTTCACAGAGGCAGTTTCGAAAGAGGCATAGCAGTAAGGTTTAAAGAAATGGAAATAATTCTGCTCTTTCATGGATTCTCAAAGCTTTCCTTTCTTTCTGCAGCTGGCATGAAACTAGGTCTGCCTTGAAGAAGTATTCTCTGATGCTTTTGGTTTACGAGCTGTCTATGAGCCTGCGTGTTTGTCTGTGCGTGGCGATGGTGGCAGAAGGTTATGATTATTTTTATTTGCCACAGAAAAGTGTTAACCCTGAATCTTTAGGCCAGTTCTGTGATTTTTCAGTCACTATAGCATAGGCTTTCTAAGGCCTGTGTGGCTATGAAGCTTCATAAAAACTATGGGAGTAAGAATCTGAAGGAGCAGATGATCAGATAACCTTAATCTCAAACTGGATCCTCAAAGGGACCGTTTGTCCAAACACCAAGTCTCTCATTGTTGCCTCAAATAAGGGCAAACCCCCCTTGGGATATTGTGAATTCCCCTGCATGCTACTCACAGAACCGGGAGGAGCCCTGTGTGCTTCGATACCCTTGAAGGGGGGGTCACAGCCCCACCACGCTTTCCAAATCCAGAATTGCAATGGCTAGTGTCTCCATCTGGCCTGAGCCGAAGCACACTCCCATCTAGTCTGAGCTGCTGCATTTTGGTGAGGCTTTGAAATATGTCTGAACAGAGATTTGAGCTTTTTGACTAGTGTCTGCTTTTCTAGTTTGAGGAGTAGTTAATTAGGAATCTGTTAGCTGTGATCCCAGCATTAAGGGGCTTGACCCCGTTCCTCAGATCTGCTCTGGCGAAGCGCCTAAGCGTGTACTTTACTTGGAGCATGTGACTAATCCCCTGAACTTTGGTAGACTATTCATATGCTTAAAGTTAAGAATGTGCTTTCCTGGATGATGTTCAGCTTCCTGCAGAGCCCAGCCCGCGCTCTGCTTTTCCTATCCCACCCTTGTAGATAACGTGACGCTCTTGTCCTAGCCCGATGTACCAGCGGGTGTTTGGTCTCCCTTCCCGTGAGGCTGGTAACGCGGGGTCCGTAGCTGGCAGGCTCTCGCACGCGGCCTTTCGTGTCGCGCTGCTGAGACAGCCTCTGTGCTCCAGAGACCGTGGGGGAACTCGACTGCAGTGAACGCAGACATCGTGAAACGCCAGTCCTAGGGACGCAGGACGAATTGGCCCCACCCACGGCGATCTGCAGGCTGAGGTTTTGCGTGTAGCGACTCTCAGTTGTTGTACAGCGAGGTTGTCCTCTGAGCGTAGCGAGTTAGCTGCAGGAGGTTCTGCTGCCCGTTCCTGCCGGGAGCACTGTGTACGTGAGAGGGCTACACGGCAGGAGTCCATGTGCTCTGTATCTTCTGTACTGTACAGGACAGCTTCTTCTTCAAGCTAAAGCTGTTTGCGTGTATCCTGACTCATACTGGTCACCTGTATATATCATCTCTCCCTCTTCCCTCTCGGCAAACACACAACTGATCTTCTCTGATCTAAATAGTAGACCCTCTAGTTATATTTCTAGCTGGGCTTTTTTCTTCTTTCATTCTACCCCAGGGACAGGCACAAGTGGATCACAAACCACCAGTGACCAGAGCAATTTCTTTGAAATATTGCTTTTGAAAAACTGCTATTACTTTTTAAAATGTTATTCAGCTGCAGTAACAAATGAGAGGAAAAAAAATAAAGACCCTCAGAGTCCTCTAAACAGAGGATCCTCATCCTCCCAGGAGAGAATGATGAGAGCGCAGGTATTCTGCTTTCCTGTAGATGGGAGTCCTTTGGGACCAGTTTTAGCTGCGGCATGCTAGCTGTGCGGCTCATCGGATGATGAATAAAACAACGTTGGTGAGGGAGAAGATTGATATTCAGGGGGTATCTCAGATTCCCAAGCATTCCTGGAAGGCCATGTCTCCGTGGCTGTCCATTTACCCGCCATGCAGCACCTCCGAATCAGGGTCATCCCTGGAGCCCCACTGATAAGCGGAGCTCAGGAGAAAATCACTGTAATCTGTCCTTAATTCTTGAGTGCCAAACTAACTGCCAGCAGTGAAATGGAGAGGAAATTATACGTTACCAAGTATAGCTTAAAGACAGACATACATTATTCGAGCTCTTTCTTCTGTGTGTCTCTACATAGGCCTAGAAGGGCTATAGGAGTGCTCAGGCACATTCACACAAACCAGCGCTGCATTTCCTTGCCCCCAGGTTTTGCACTCTTTGATGGCCCATACTGCTGTGCTCAGCCAGCCAGCAAGGGAAGGCTCAAGGTGAAAAAATGAGACAGCTCTGAATGATTGCCAGGCACCGCTGAGAGACAAAGAGTACAAAGGGTGCGTGAAGCACAAACAGCACGTAAAGATTACTGATGGATGGATTTCCAAGGTCAGGAACTGAGTTTCAAACAAGCCTAAAATTGGATTGCAAACTCCAGGCCAGATCCATAAGATCTTGATTCTGGCAATCTAAGCTGAAAAGTTTATAGCCCTAGTGTTTCCAGTTCTAGGCAGGAATACGATCCATCTGTTCTATAGTCTGTTGAAGTCCATAGAAGCTTCCCCTTGGCTCCCATGAGTTTTAGATCAGGTGCCTCAGAAAATATTTTGGTACTGTCCAGACCAACACTGAGAATGAAATGCTTGCTTACACACTCGCAACATGTCATCTTTGGCTTTAGAAAGAAATAGTCATCAAATGTTACCTTTTCCTTTTTTTCTGCCTGATTTAGGGTTTCTGTCCTGTCTGCCCTGCTAATACCCCAATCTTACAGCCTTCTTCAGAGCCATAGTTAAAGACTGCAACATCTTTTAAAACAAACAACCTACTGCTGGTGCCGGGGTGCTCTGACAGGCTTCCAGTTGACACCAGTGGGAGAACTGGAGCCTGTTACAGTGCTGTCAATTTAAGTGCAGTATGCCTTGCACGTGTTTAGGATTTAACTTGGAGAAAGAGCCTAGATGACTGCCTCAATATAGGCCACAAGAGGGAAATGAAATGCTGGTCACCTCTAGTAAAGCACTCCAGAATCACAGATCAGTTGTCCTTGCTTGCTCAGAGAAGACTTGCAATGAAAGTAACAGAGGCTCACATAGGTTTTCTCCAGGGGAAGGTGGGGCGGGGGGGGGAAAGAAGCCAAACAGCAGTTGCTATAGGTCAGAATTGACGGGCATTGGTAGAGTTACGTGAGGACGATCCAACGTCACCCGCAGCATCTGCAGCAGGAATTGTCAGTCCTTTCTAGGACTGCATTTTTATATTTTTCCTTCACTGATCAACACTCCTGCAGAGTGGCAGAAAGCAGCTTCAAAAGTTTTCTTGAGTAGGGTGTATACACATGGACACCCTCACCCTCCTCCTTCTTTAGACACACACATGCATACCCCACACGATGTGGGTGCTAGTAACCTGTAAATATGTGTACTATAGAGAGAGAAAACACATGGCAAAATGCAGCATAATAGTTTGGTTTTCTATTCTTTTATACTTAACTCAGGAGTTGCAATGCAATTCAGATGCCATCTGCTTCCGTGTTAGGTTGTGTGTGCAGATCCCATGGAAACTATCTGCTGAAGAGATGTGGGGAAGCACCATACAACTGGCATGAATTGGCTGTCCGCCATCAAAATGTATTTGGATATTTAAGAAAGAGTTGCCAGTGTTGTTCCGATCCCAGAGATGCATGGAAAGGAATCAGCTGAGACACAAATATGTGTTTCTTTCTGCTTATTTTGCCTTTGGGCAGAAACATCCAGCAAAAAGGGAGGCAGTGAACAGCTCAGGGCAGTAACATCCTGAAACATCAAGGCAAGACTTTCCAGAGCTGACCACCAGTGCTCTTCAACACAGGGTTTCTACAGAGCCACTTCCGATCCCATCAGTCCTGAGCTAGCCGTCCTACCTCCAAACATGCAGCTGTGTCCACAAGTCCTCACTGCCTTCTGGTGCCACGGACCCTGGCACTAACCGCTCGTGTGCGAGACATACGGGTGGCACTTTCTGAGTGCGTAACGCTAAGGGAAAAAGAACTGAAGTCCCATCAGAAGGACAGCCTTGGTGTTCCCAAGACTGACTCTTGAAACCCGCTGTTGCAAGGTGCTTCTCTAACACAGATAGCCTCAGTCACAAGAGAAAAGACTGCACCATATCACCTCCAAATCAGAAAAGTTATGATCCTCTAGTTTCAAAATCCTGCTATGCCGAGAGGCAGCACCATGGCAGGACAGCGCCTGAGTCTTATTTCTGTTCTCTGCAGAGGGCTTTTGCAGGCTGTCGGCAGCATGGAGACCGCGGTCAATGCTGCTCGGCACAGCAGGGAGCTTCACAGCCCCGTGGGTCTGAGCCCTATCTGTGGCAGCAGGGCACAGGAATAGCTCTGTAGAGGAAGTTCCTTCAAGTGGCCTTCCTATTTTGCCAGCTGGTCAGAAATAACCCAAACAGCAACAGCGATTCCGTGGTGGATGAGATAAAGAGGCAAGTCTTCAAAAAGCAGCGTGACCTGCGGGTTTTGCCCGCAGTTTCAAAGTGATGTAGACACCAAGGAGCATGAATCAGATACGGCTCGGTCTCCTGGGGCCAGCCAGACAAAAAAGCCTCAGCATCCAATTCCTCCTTAGACGGTGAATAGGAAACACTAAATGCCTTTTTTGCCTACATATTTTTTGAAAAAGTACATATACGGTCCTAATTTGCTTAAGCTCATATGACATTTTATCTCAAGAATAGTTTTCATCTGACTGTAGAGCGCAAGGCTGTATTTTTTTATAAAGGGTTATTCGTTAAAAATATAGATCATAAGAAAAAGATTCGAGTAATCAGAACAATAAAATAAAAGTGCAGCCTTAGACTATTCAGTTAGAGCGTACTGAATTATTTATAACTCCTGGGCACCAACAACAATCACAGACATCTAATTTAAACTTACTATTTTTACTCGGCAATTTCCATCACTTAAAGTGTTTATATTCATGTATTTGTTGTTTGATCTTTTGCAGGACAAAATTTCCCCTACTTGCACAGAAAAGCATATTTGGGGACTTTTGAAGATATTTTTCTGCAGTAACTTAAATTATTTTGAGGCTTAGTATAACAGATGGTACAACTTTTAAAGCTGTAAACTGTACCTAAAATGGGCTTGAACTTTCAGTTCTTTCCCAAGTAAAATTCCCTTTGATTACAGGTCATTGGAATCGATGGGAAATTTGCTTCACTAACGACTGTAAGACCGAGTCCTGTTTATGTGTGTGTGTGATGAGGGGACTTGGGGAAGGGGGCTGTACTGACATGTCAGCCCACTTAAGGACCTTTCGCATAGACACAGGAACAGTCACTGCTAAGTCATCCCAACTTTATACCAACCTTTTTTTATAAAACCCAACCATTGTACTTCGGTGTGGCTGGAATAATGCAGTGGTCAATCTAGCCCACAGGCTGACACACCTATACATGTATATATGTATATATATGTGTATATATTTGTAAATTTATGAAAAATGTCCATAGCTTCATGATTGCCTGAAATAACCCGAGGTTGATGTACAGAATTTCAGGCAAAGGACTGTTTTTTTTCACAATCCTCATGTATCTCAGATTTAAATCAAAACAAATTAAAAATTATTATTTCCCAGGAAAATCCTCATTCTGCTGTCGCACCAGTCGAGGAGGGGTACCACACCAAAGTCAGCAGCACGCACATCCACACACGTGTACCCAGTCACAGAACTGGATCTCAAGGGCTTTTCTAAGGAAAAGAAAGGGACTAAGAAAGCCATGGCAGAATTTCTGTCCCACATTAGCTCTCTCAACAGACTCACCTGCCCTTTATTAAGAGGCCCTTTGTATGGATGGTGTTCTTCTGCACTAGGTGTACGTTTGTGAGGGGCACCTCTGTGGATGAAGTCAAGCTACACAAAGGCCTGGATTTTCTGACCTGTGTTCATCTCCATTAACTTTAGGCACTTACCCGAGCTGTTTATGTTAATGGGCTTGTCTCCCTTGGCTTCTTGTATGGTTAATAGAGACAGTTGCTTCTAGATGGTGAACCAGTAAAACTGACATCTAAGTCAGCTTTAGGAGCTTCCTCTCACTCCATAGAGTCAGCACTCACCTATCTTGGGTGGTGCCAAGATCTTAAAAGATCTTAAATCCTGGTGAGATGAATCAGTGACCTAGTGCAGAAGAGCATCCATAGGGAGATCAGCAGTGCCCCTGTGCTTCAGGTGCACGGCCTGGCTCACCACGCAAAACACAGATGTTAATTGTGGAAGACTGTTCATGGCAGCCTTCCCCTCCAAAACTGCAACATGACTGCAGAGATAGGGCTTGCCCCAACCCCTGGAAATCGCATTTGAGGTGAGTTCCTCCTGATGGTCTCCAGGAACAGACTACTGGATGGTCCCAGTGCTGGAAGTCAGAGATCATTGGTCAGAACTCTTCAGCTTTCTCTGCCAGTCCTGGGCATTGCTGAAGCAGTTCAAAGAGTGAATTTATATCCTAAAAGTTTGAACGGCTGAGCTGTTCAAAGGTTACTTTCTTGCTCCATCCCGAAAGTGGCCTGAAAAACAACATCTAGCTGGTAGTGATAATCAAAAAGATCTCCTCCAAGGTACAGTTTGGGCGGTCTCTTTTTTTTTTTTTCGATGTTAATAACTGATCTACAAACAGCTTATGTGGAGATTAAAGAGATTGCCATTTCATCCCTTATTGTTGAGATTATAGTTGTCCTCAGAAAAAACTAAACTGAGGACTCAACACGAGAATGAACTGTGACAGTATTATTCAGAAAGCTGCTCTGACAAGGCTGAACAAAGTTCTCCATCTCATGGTGAGAGTGTCTCAGAGCCAGAATTTGGCATTGTATATTGATAGCGAGTCTGTTTCGAAGGACCAGCCATTCAATCCAATACAAGAACTTTGGAGCTCTTGTATATTCCAATATTTTATCTGAATAAAATAAACATAGTCAGAGGAGTGGGAGAAATAAGCTGATTTCTGAAAACTCCAGGGCTAAGTGAACTTTGGATGTTGTGCCAACGTATGGTCATTACTATTTATTTCTACAACTAAATTTAAGTCAGTGGCTTGAGAATCTTCACCCACCTCTCGGAACAACTTTGTATTTAAAAATACTGTTAAGGTTATGACAAGAGCTGGCCTCCAGGGACCTGTAAAGATTCAATACTGTGTACCAGTACTTAGGGAAAGACTTTAGCTAGACAGTGGAAGATAAAGCTGAGTTCCAGGGATCAAAAGTTACTTTTCAGCGTGGTACCACCTTGAACAAGCTATACTGTTTCATCCTGGCATTCATCTCCTGTCCTCCCTTTCCCTTTTTGGAGGAGTCAGATATGTACCTCTCTCTCCCTCTCTTCCTTTTCCTCCCTTTGTGTGAAAATATAGAGATGCTTCCTGTAAAGACGTTTTTCTCTAAATCCCATTCCATACCAACTCTTGCATATGTGACTGTTTTGTTGTTTGAGATGTCTGTGAAAAAGAAATAAAGGCTTTAAGAGTGAACTCTGAAATGACGAGGAGCTTGAGAATAAATCAAATTTAAGCATGCAGCACCATTTTCTGCAAGACTTTTCAGAACTTTTCCAAATTCTCATCATCGCCCTCCTGCCCTCCCTCTCCGTGAGAGGGATGAGGAGGGTCCTGGGATGTGGGACTCCCAAAGGTTGCTCTTCTAGCTGTTGACTCACTGTGTCCCGCAAGGGTTTTGCAGACTTGTCAGAGTTTTACTATCAAAGGAAGCCTCCTTTTAGAAGGTGATAAAGTCAATGTGCAGCATCACATGGGAGGAGGCTCTAAAGGGTGACTCTGTCCCAGTTTATCTTTCTTTCCCGCTCTTTACAGCAGCCCTGTGTGCCCAGCCATGCACACTCTCCTCCCTGCTGGGCTGACTTTGCCCAGAGGGGCTTGCCTGGCCCCTCATCCCCGTGCTGCACTTGGATTATCTTCTCGGATAATTTTCCACGTTCTTTTAAAAATAACCGTCTCGCCTCCTAATGAAAGCCATAAGCACTGCTGTGACCCTGCAGCAGCAGGGCGGGAACGCACAGCCTCCCATGGGACGGCAGCAGCGCCTGGCACCGGGGCAGTCCTGGGGGTGGGCAGGAGGACGGGTGCAGCTCCCCTGGCCGTCTCACATCAGACAGCTAAAGCATCACCCTGCCTTGCAAGTTCCCACTGTGCTGCTCACGAACCACGCAGCCAGTTCAGAGCTAGGGCTCTGACTCCTCGCTGTCCCACATATGTGCCACCACGCGCTCCTGTGGCAAATACGTGCAGGCACGGCAAAGCACGCCTGTGTGAAGGCACTAGCATTTTGCACAAGAGTCAGTGAGGAGTCGGACTCCCTGGACTCTCCTCCATCCGTAGTAGGTGCATGTCATGCAGATATTTGCCCTTCAGGATATCTTCTGCCGCAAGTAACATTCGCCCTAGCCATGAGCTACCACGCTGGCCAAAAGTTTTTGGAGCGTTCCCCTTCCTTGACTCCCTCATTGGCCTATTTTTCCTTAAGGAAAAGCATCCTTTTTGTCAGAAGAAATGAAACAACTCCCATAACCATCCTTTGGTGATGACGAAAGTTGCAAACACCACTGTCTCTAATTCAAAGTTTGGGAGGCTTAGGATAATCCTGCACTTAAATGCCTACGAATTGAAGTATGTCAGCAGTTTTTGAGGACATTCCCAAGCAAAATAATGCGACTGGTACAAGATGTTTTTTCATGCGGGTGCATCTTGGCCAGATGTTTATGTTTTCTAAGTGCAGTACACACATATCAAAGCGGTGTCAGAAAAGACCTAGAATGCCACAATAATCAGGCATCTTCAGAGAAATGCATTGATATGTTGCATTTATCTGGCGTATTTTCTCTTCAGAAAATTTTACGAGTCGCATCAGACCTGTCTGAAGCAGGCAGGTATCGTAGCCATTTTAGAGACAGGAAGCCAAAAGCCTGGGAAGAGATCTGATTTTTAGTGGTTGGATGCCCCCTCGCAACTTCTGCTAGCTGCAGGTGGAGCCTTCTGTTTTCAGCACTTTTGAAAATCCAGACTGCAGCTGGTTTATCCAGACCTGCAGTGGCTGTAAATGTGAAAGCCAGGATTAGGACCCTCAGGATCCTGACTTCACCAGAGCACTGCTACAAAGCTTTGATCCCACGAAGTGCGTAAGCATTTGCCTAATTTCAAGCATGAACGTCCCATTAATGATGCTATTGCCATGCTTAAAGCTAGGCACATGCCTAATTGCGTTGCTACATTGGGAATTTCATTAAAATATATTAAAGTTTAGCATATATTAAAAATCTAAAAATGTGTCCATTTCTGATTATGTTTCGGGCATTGTCAAGGATGTTTGAACGGTGTATGCAGCGGCTCAGCCAAGCGGAGCGCTTTTTATCCAGTCTGCACAGAGTTTAATGAGTTTTGGGTAGTAACATCCAGTTGGCAGAAGTAATCGAGGGTGAGACGTCCTGCGAGGTTCGGACTTGTGTGCTGCTGCAAGAGGCAAAGTGGCTCCTGTGGCCATGGGTGCTACCAACACATCAGCAACAACTGAGGATGGCGTTAGGTCGTTCTGGTGAGCTGTGAATGTGGTGGCGAATTTGACAGGGAATGCGACATCTTATCGAGTGTGTTGTACTTTCCATTTCTTCCTGTAATCTGTTGCAGCAGAGGGGAGCAGAAGTTGTTTAAACATAAAACAAATCCAAACTTCTCGTTCCGTTACTCCAAGGTGCTAATCTGCAGACACAGGGGTGTTTGTGTACGTGCGTCGGTGTTTGCAGGACCGTGGCCCTGAAGGATCAGCTTAGTGGCAGGTTGAGGTCAGGGAACTAACAGGGGGAATGAACAAACCCCTGTTACTTTGAAAGACAAAAGTCGCAGAAAGCATCACAGGACTTTGCCAAAAACCTGGCTACATCTTACAGTTTTCCTTCCGTTTTGATTTTGTTTGGTTTTGGTTTTATCCAGATTGGCACAGAACACTGTATTTCCATCGATTAAAATCTTGTCTGGTAACTAAATAACTTGTTCATGGAAAAGTAAAAAAATAAATAAGTAAACTGTCAATTGTGGAATGTAAACTGATTAAACAAATAAAAAAAAATCATGTTGTGTGTTTTAAGGGCTGTGTCTGCTTGTGTCAGGAGCGGGGCTGGACACACCTCATCACCCCCATCCCCAGCTGAAGGACGAAGGACAAGGAGCAGAACTAGAAGGTGGGTGGCATCTGAGCTATGGGGTATTGGAAGTGCTCCTTAAAAACCACTAATAATAATGATTAGATGGCTTCTGATCAGAAACGCTGTATAAAACATTACAAACACAACAAGTATCTCAACCTGACTATTTATGCAGAGGTTTTTCTGCCTGTCATAGAAGGGATTGATTCCCGATGGATCTGTGGGAGCTGCATGTGCTCTAACACCATTAATCCCTTTTGGAGCCACTTAACGTGTAGAAGTCTGTGATTTGATTGACACGTGTAGAGACATCGCAGTAGTCTAGCCCCTACCTTCCCCCAGTAAATAACCAAAACCGAGCCTGAAATACAGTCTTTCGGGTTTTCGGTGCTCAGCTGTAAAGGCTCTGGGAAACCTGGCAGGCACAGCGCTGTGCTGATGTTAGTACCTCCTCGTTGCACTTGCGTCCTCAGGCCAAGGGTAACAAATCAGACATGCATTTTCTCTGCTACAGCTTTGAGTGTGCAACTAGAGTCAGGTTGAACACCCAAAGATCAGGGTACTCATAACAAATGTACAGGTATGAAAACTACCCCTAATGAATAAAAAGAAATTCAGAGGAATAGACAAAAGTGCTTTCAACTGTCCTAGCAGATGAAAAGCAAAAGAGTAGACTGAAGAGAAAAACACAACTTTTTCATTTTTCAATCAATGAGCTTTAAACTCATTAACCTAGAGCTAAGCTATTACAAAAAATTCAGGCAAGGTATTTTTAAAACATTATTATTTTGTTGGGTATGGTGTTAAATGTTAAAATTGTCTGTGTTGGCTGTTTTTACCTGATTTGGCAGTTGTACCTATAAAGACCTCGCAGTCAAATGTAAGGAGGTACCTAAAGCATCTTGCCAGGTGGCACATTTTTCTAGCTGATGGTTCTTCCCAAGCTGAATGTTTTCCAGCAACAGACTTTAGGTTGTAGTGACAAGAAACATCTTCCTGCAGTTCTCAGGATGGAATCCTTCCTGTCCCCAAAGAGGTGCTGTCTAAAACATCAGTTGCAGTAAGGAACCAAATGAAGGGTCTGAATGGAGGAGCAGAGAAGGGAATTCTCTGTCAATACCTCATTGGTACTACCATAAATTCCTTGACCTCTTCCCTGTCACTAATGGCTCAGGAAATGAGAAATCTTGGTGATACACGAAACTCAGAGGATGTGCCTGTTTTTGTCACATTTTGAGTGACGTCGCTTGCATTACCAGTGCTTATGACCTGCCTGCTCCTGGTATTAAGATCTGCGGGGTGAAGCAGAGAACAGGAGGGGGGGAAGAGCTGGCCGGGGGGTGCAGACGCTGGCAACCTCCCCAAGGCAAACGAAGGGAGCGAAGGCTGTACAGTGGCGTGTTCGGCACAAAACCCTTTCGATGGAAAGTCTCCTCTTCTTGCCTACTCCTGCCTGTGCTGCCAGGCAGAGCCTGCTTAGCGACACCTCTCTGGTCAGCAGCAAATGCTGTGGGTAGGGGCTGCTCGGGTTTTTGCTCTCTGCCGTCAGCAGAGGCAACGTGATTCATCGGTGCTAAAAATGGAAGTCTGCAGAGCTCGCTGTGTGGCGGGGGAGCAAGCAGGTGCCCTCTCTCGTGGCACCGACGGCAGGGAAAGCTCCAGAGTGCGGCTGCAGGGGCAGAGGGCTCAGCTGCTCAGCGCTTCCACGGGGAAGGGGGGAGAGGGACATGAACCCAAGGAGCCAGCTGCTCCCTGAAGGTTGAGCTAGACATGGCCTGCACTGCAGAAAGCGATTGGCCTGACTTCAGGGCAGATCTGTGCGTACAACGCTGGGTTTGTGGTAGCCACACAAGGGTTGCACTTCCCCCCCCCACCCCCCATGCACTGTTGCTGCCGCAGGCTCGACGGCGCTTTGCAGATTGCTGCTCACTCCTTGGGGTCCTGCTCTCTGGCACGAGGGCAGATGCCCGGCAGTGCCGTAGCACCGGGCAGGAGCCTGCAACCCAGCTAGACAAAGCAGAGAGCGAGCAAGAGGAGGGAAGACTCCTTCACTGTAGTTCACCCCTGAAGAAATGGGGAACAGGGGGATTTGGATAACTCGGCATCACGCAAGCCGCCCGTGGCGGAGCAGGGGCTCGCTGTGCCCTTCTTAGGCTGTGTCAGCTGGGAAGGCAAGGGCTGAGGCTGCCTCACATGGACTCTGCCTCCCCACCACGCCGGGCACCCGCACCCAGCAGCTGGCAGTTTGGGAAGCGTAGCAGGAGCGCTCATCTCTCAGGGTCCAACTCCCGCTTTGAACGAGCGCCGTCGCCTTCAGAGACAGCTCTGTCTATTGAAGACTCCACCTGGGCCTGAAGGGAAGTCATTACTGACTTAGGAAGGAAAGCAGTTAATATTTTGAGAATCAGGTTTAGGAGAGAGCCTGTCTACCCATCTGCTTCCTCTGCAACACAGTGGGGCCTCGGCAGGTCGAATGGAAGGACAGGGGGCAACAACTCCAGTTCTTCAGAGCAGTGAAATCCCTTGCTCTGCCCCTCAGCAGCACCCCGAAGCGCAGCTTTCCCTTTGATTCGGGGTATCTGCTAAGGCTTTGAGCCCACACAGGAGCCAGGACCCTCTCACCGAAACGCAGCTGCTCTGTTGCAGAGGCGGGATAATCTCACGGTGACCTTTCCCATCAGCAGCACATGATAACTGCAGCAGACTGGGGCAGCATGGGGCGAGGATGCTGGTAATGAAATGCTTTCGTAGCTCGACACTCATTATTCCATTACATTATCGGGCTCTTCCCCAGGGGCCCTCTAAAGAGTCACGGCTGAGCTCTTTTCCTGCAGAGACCAAAACCAGACCACCTAACAAGCTACACTGACTAGAATTTTCGCTCTCTCCCTGCTCAGGGGGAGCGTGGTCTTGTTCATTTTCATCAGACAGAAGTGGAAGGACTGCGCCAGCTCAGCTACGATTTCGTCAGCCTGCTAACCCACAGCAAACGAAGCAGTCAGCCTGTCCCCAGCCAGGAGCGGCAGAGGCTGCTGCCACCCCAGAGGTCACCACGCAGGCCTGTGCTTGCCCCAGGGTGCCCAGCACGCCTCAGCCACCCTCTGCTACCCTGCGTCTGCTGCTGACTTGCAAAGGTTGACCACTGACCACTTCAAAAGAAACCGCGCTTTCCATCTGACTGCTTAATTCCCTGCTGTTTCTTCCCATCCTCAGATAATCCCTTGGTCTTCTCAGTTCTGAAATTCAAAGTGGCCATCACCAGCATCCAGGACCTCACCTGGAGCTGGCTGCTCAGAGTGAAGCCTGCGCTGGCCGTGACAGCAAAGCCCTTTGACAGAGCTCGGCTCTTTACCAGACGAAATGAGCCGGTGGCCCAAGGGCATGCCCAGCAGCTCGAGAGCTCTACTGCCGGCACGTACAGCCCGAGAGAGATCAGAGAGGCTAAGCTTCGGGCCACCATCTCCCCCCGCTGCTCATCTCCGCAGGGGCAACCCTTTCAGTCAAAGGTGGTGGTGGGTATTAAGGGAGGTATTGAAGAGGAGAACTGGAGGCACTAGGGATCGTCCTTTGGCTTTTGCTGACTGTTCACAGCAATACTCAAAACGCATGCCAGGACCATAAAGGGAGAAATAAACCCTGCCGTAAGGAGCATGCGATTTGGAGCAGCAGAGGCAGCCAAAGGGTGAGAGGAGGGAATAAAACACGCCGGTGAAGCCTTCATAGCAGGGGTAGGCACTTGGGGTTGGCCGTATGTGTTTGAAGCCGCTATGCACAGGAAGCTCCTAAGTACTTCATTGCCTTCTGGTGGCTCCATAAACTTGAAGCGAGCACCCATGTACACACACACACACCCATGCAGACACAGGCGCACTCTCAGCTGGGGGGTAAAACACGAAACAAAACCAAATATCCTCTTCACAGCAAGGCAGATTTCCTCCTTTTCTGTTGTGTTTTCTTACAAGCTTCCTGCAAACCCATCAGAGAAGAGGAGGCTGAGAGTGAAACAAGTTGCCCTGTGCGTTGAATAAAGCCTCGACTTTTCAGTTCCACGTTTGGGGTGTCTCTGACAGGCTGCCGTTTCTGCTTCATTTAAACTAGCTCGTTCCCGTTGGGAATTCTCTACCCACGACGTTCGCGGCAAGAAATACCACGTGCTGAGGTTTATTAGGAGCTTTCAAACAGAACAGGCAACTGCTGAGTCCTGCCTTCCTTCCCTTCTGTCAGACGGACAGTCATGCATTACCTTGCACTTCTTGTCTTTTCCCTGCTACCAATTTTCACAATTAGAAGTCTAAATGTTTTCGAGACTCCTAATGCTCCACCAAACTTGTTTGCAACTCGCCAGTGGAATTCAAAGGTTGATGAGGACAGATGGGCAGACATGAAGTGACAGAATCTTCATTTCCTCAGGAAACCAGGCTAAAAATACTGTCTTCAGAGTTCAGCTTTTTCCACGAAGATGCACAGTTCCCTGGAGGCCCAGCCAAGTCAGCGGACGCAGGTGGCAGTAGCACCTCTGTGTCCCAGGCGACACCTTTGCCCATCGCATCTGTCATTGCCCTTCCCACGCCAGCTCTTCCTTTCAGCTGGGAGGCTCTGCCGTTGCCCAGATCTTTGGGTCTGAGCCCTGAACCGGAGCCCACCAGGGAGGATGGTACGGAAATGTTCACGGGCAGAGCAGAGACCCACATCGTCTGAGGCAGGAGCTGAACGCTTCTCCAGCTATGGGAAGATGCCCTGAGGGAAGCTGTGTCTCAGGACTGGGGATCAGCCAGGCTTTCCAGCTGGCACTGTGGATGGCTCTTGATCGTCCTGTCAGAGCTTTGCTGGCAGGTACTTAAATTGAGCAAGTTCATCCCATAAAATTTAAGGAAGAAGCGGGAGGACAGAGAATGAAAAGCAATGTATTTTTCTTTTAGCACATCTCTTTTTCTCATTTTCTCCTGAAGTGTCAGCACCTTAAATAAAAAGCCTTTTACAGCCTCACCGCTGCCTGCATCCACTCACAAACAGCACACGCTGTTGCAAACAGGCCAGCTCTGCCCCCAAGGGTGCCACCTCTGTGCAGAGCCCTTCGTTCCCCTTCCGCTCTCGTTTCTCCTTTGCTGTCACACTCGCTCCTCCCAGCTCAGAAAACACTCGCCTTTTGCTAGCAGAGGTCAGAGGAGGTTGAGGGCAAACCCTGTTCCCAAGGGCTGCTGTTTAGCTTCCATCCCATCAAGAGAACGGCCAGGAGGAGCCACGTTACTGACTTCCAGATTCTCACAGTTCATTTCCAAACATGCAAACCACAGCGAGAGCTGGCGAGGTACCGCTCTGTCCCAGCTTCTGCCTGCAGCCCCGAGGGGCCTTGGCTGGAAAGGGATCTCCTACAAACTCTGCTACCTGGGCAGCCCCCGTTAAGCCGTGTGAGGGTGCTGGAGATCAGAAAATGAAAACGGAAGAAGAAACATCTCTTCTCCTCAGCACCTCCAGACAGAGTAAGGGTGCCCCATCACCAGGCAGGAGGATGATGAGGTGGGGTCCTGAGTGGGACCTGCAGCCAGGCAGAGCGCTGGGCGGACAGACCACTCTTAACCATGTAGCTAAACCAGGGGCTTTCAGGTGTTTTCTTTTGTTTTGAAGTTGTTTGCATTTTGGCATCTCCTGACTGAGCTCAGGCAGCATCGCAGCAGAACAAATGCTGGCAACGTGCAACGCAGGACGTGAGTTATGGGGGAGCTGGGCAGAGGAGAAGCTTCGACCTCCTCTTCCTCCTCGCATGCTGGAAGACTTGGCATCTCTTCTAACAGCGTAGTGGGAGCTCCTGTGGCCCAGGACCTCCCTCATTTCTCCTAAAACTGGCTGCATACATCATCTGTGATGTATTTCTCCACAGGAAAATAGTCACCAGCAAGCGTAGCCCTGACAGGAGGGTCACACAGCACGAATGGGAGAAGGACAAGGGATTTATGGGCAGTTATACCAGTAGGAGTGGGATGTTGTCCTCCGACTTCTCATTTTGTTCTTTCTTTATGGATTCAGCAGAGTTCTGGATTTTTTTAAAAAAAACCCACTTGCTTGTTTTCCCTTTGCCCACTTTCTTGAAAAACGTAACTGGGTACCTCTATATTTCTATTATATTTGCAGTAGTAATACTGAATTATTACGGTAAATGCAAACCTGCATATTAAAACAAATAGGGGTTTCAATTATTTGGAGCAATACAAAGTAGAAAGGGCCTGGGCCAGCATAAAAAGGGAATAGCAGTAACCTCTCTCGAGTCCAGAATAAATCCAGGCACCTCTCTCTGCCTTGGTTTTCTCTCACACAGCACTTTGCACATACACACACGTACATAACATAGCATCCCCTCACTGATTTACTGGGACCTGCTTTACTTCAGGGGTGGATTTCTTTTTTAGCCATTTGGCTGAGCATACCAAAGAGGTCACAAACTCATCTGTGATACTCATAAAAAAATTTTCAAGGCCAGAATGAATGTTAGGTATAAGAGTGGAGTTGATAAAAATAGTGAAGTTGGATGAGGATATTTTTGATATGCCCAGAGAGAAGGCAGTCATAAATGTTTCCATCAGGTGTGCAATCTACCCATAAAATGTTCCAAATATATTTTCATGCATTTGCAGCTGAAAAAAAAGACCCTTACATTTGTCAGCAGTTATTTTACCAGTGAGACAAATGATGATCTGCTGTTGGGCTAGACAGTGTGGATCAAAGCTGGCGATGGGGATTGTTTTGGTACACGTTCAGATGGCTCTGTGCAGGTGTAACAGAGCTAAATATAACCTGGCATGGCTGATGGGCAACAACAGCTTGACAATCTACCTGTCTGCTCTTCATCAATATATTTCCATTTACTTCCACGAGGAAGTATGGATGTATTTCCATTTAATTCCTGAGGATCAGGCCCCAAATCTTTTACACATGGATGGCCCAGAACTCCTCTGCGGTTTTACTTTGCTCAGTGCAACATCGGGAGCCGCTACGTGTCAAGCAGAAAGCAACGCTTCCCAGTCCCATGCAAGACCATCCAGTATGTCACCTGGAAGCATCTGATGTACCCAAGAAATGCTGGATCACTGTCACAGAGTTCAGCTTCACCGTGCCTCCGACAGCCCCCGGGTGGGCCCGTGCGGGGACCGGTGTTTGCCAGGGGAATCCAGCAGCGCTGTCTCTGCTGAGAGGTCTCCCCGCTCACAAGGGGAGGGCTCCACAACCGTTTCTGGTCCCGAGTGTGCCGTTTTGTGGTAACCGGATCACGTAAAATGACCAGACTCTAGAAAAGCACCCTGTAAATGAAATAGGATTTTTCTTGAGCTATTTGTATCTTTCTCAGAAAATAATGGGCAAAAATCTATGAGAACAGTCTGCTCCAGAATTATCCATCACTCACTGTGAGATTCAAACTTAACTGCCATTACTGTATATATTTCTGTTGTCCTCCGTTTGCTTCATGAATGTTGCAGTTGTAGTAATAAGATTATTGGTAATACGAAACAGATTTGCAGAACAATGAGAAGATAATTAGATGATGCCTTGAGGGTGATTTCTGTTTGAGACACAGTAACTATGTCATGGAGTAAATAAACTCGGTGAGGGAAGATATCAGTGGCTATTAACCTCAGATACAATTATCCCCAAATTACCAGGACAGACATTTCATTACGGCGAAATACCTGGTGACTGATGCTGGCTCCAGGCTCTCCCGTCCACCTGCGAGGCTTGCCCAGGGTGCGAGCGGGCGAGCAGCTGTGGTCCCCCCCAGCCCAGGGTGCAGTGGCGGGCTGGGGACTCAGCACCCAGGCCGAGACAACCCAGTGTGTTACAGGAGCCATACTGCCAGTCACGCTGGGTCATGAGCTGGCAGCATGAACTGCGAGGTTTTGACAAGTCCAAGCAATCAAACTGTGTATTCAGAAAGCCTCCTGGCTTTCGAGAGCTCTGCCTTACGTCTTGTCCAGCTCCCGTAGCCCGTGTGTAACAGCAAGAAAAGCCCCAGAGCACAGCGGTGACAGGCTGTCAAAGCTTGGCCATCAAAGCTGTAGTCTTAAGACCACATCTTCCTTTCTAAATCGATGCTTAGTGACACTTCAGGATCAGCATTAGTGCGAGGAATCTGCTTGGACCGGCAGCGCTGGCTTGGGACAAAGCAGTAGCCCAGCCATGAACCTGCAGATCCCGCCGCTGCCCACCTCCCCTGAGTGAACAACGGAGGCGTTGCCCCCTTCCTCCCTCCTCGCTTGGACTTGGAGATGGTCTTGTAACTAACCACGTGCTGGAGGTGACAGTCTCCAGCGAACACACAGCTGGTAATGTCTCACCGCTTTCTTAGAGCAACGACAACTAGCATACAGACGCGCAAGCAGAAACACAGCTCTCCAGCTTGCCCTCCGCCGTGCAAATGAACCGGCTGAGCTGCCTGCGTGTTCAGTACTTACGGTCAGTCTTACTGGCTTCCTCAGCGCCTCGGATGGTCTGCGGAATATTTTCCTGGCTCTTTGCTTAGATTTTTCAGTCCCTGAAGGACCTTCGCACATCCATTTTGATCCTGACTAATGAGGATTTCTACATAATTTTGAATAGTAATTCTGCTAATAATGTTATTTACTTTCTCCATGGTCTCACCCTCAGCTGCACCTCTGGCAATCACAGTCTGTCTTTTGTCCGAAGCAGGCAGAGATATTTGGTCAGTTGTTTGTCTAAGATCATTAAACACAAAATCTAATTCTAAGCTGCACCCACTGCATGTACACACAGGTAGCTGGGAGCGGGTCTGGGCCCCCGAAATGCCTGCTGGCTGTGCATTTACCTGAAAGCAGTGATTCCCAGGAGGAGCTGGCTTGGCCGTCTCGGTGACTGTGACACGGCTGATTTCAGCAAGCACTGCTTTCTGTGAATTAAAGCCACAATCTGTTTACATGCCGGCATCATGTTTCGTTGGCACCCGTGGCACAGAAGTCATCATTTCGCAGCTTTGAGCATAGCTTTGCAGCACCACTAACAGCGTCCTTGGAGAAATAAGTGCATAACTTCACTCTTGTGCTGTGAACCGTTGGAATAGAGTCCCCTGATCAACCCCCCCGGTTTCTCAGACTCTCTATTAATATTGACATTGTGCATCCATTAAACATCACCATGCAGCAGTGCTCCAGGCGGCTGCTGCAAGCAGTTAGGTTAGGGGCGAATGTCTCCACGTTACCGACCTTCCCAGTGAACCTTTGCACATTTTCCTCATCTGTGTGGACAAACTCTCCTCTGCCATCTCACCCATGATCTACTCATTCAACTTCTTATGTTAATGTCATTTATTCATACATGATGTGCATTATCTAGAATTTTCCACTTTGTGTGCTTAGCTTTGTCCTGGTACTTCTGGCACTAGCAGATACTGTGCTTTGTCCCTACAAAACAGAATGGGACGGTACCTGTTCTATCACCCAATGTCCAATGGCCCTACTAATGTCCCCCTGTGGTGGATGGCCTTGCTGGACTTGTCAATGACATACTCGGACTCAGGTGCCAAGAGCCGAGGAGTTAACAAAGGGAGCAATTGACTTGTGCTTATCTTACCAGAGAGAAGAAACGTGAAATAGCCCATCACTGTAAACCAAGTAATCTCCAGGAGCTGACGGAGGCCGCGCA
>Ga0181612_168342_pt1 | contig 22145 bp, 21 predicted proteins | sample HoacroProtozoa21_FD_119630 | JGI IMG/M metagenome (GOLD analysis project Ga0181612, IMG submission 119630) | Hoatzin crop microbial communities from Cojedes, Venezuel. Combined Assembly of Gp0051906, Gp0051904, Gp0051908
CAATATACCCCGGTTCATTTATAAGAATTCCGATATTTTCAGGAAAATCCCGACCATCTTGTCCCAAGGGTTTTCCTTTTACCAAAACAACTCCCCGGTCCGGCTTCTCCAATCCGCATATCATTTGAAATAAAACAGACTTTCCACACCCGTTAGGGCCAACAATTCCCACACATTTTCCTTTTTGAATTTTTAGATTCAGATCTCTGTATAATAATTTATGTTTGAAACTTTTCTCTACATTTTTCAATTCAATTTCCATCGACTGCTCCTTTCTAAGAAAGCCAAAAATACAGTGACCCCTTTCCCCATGGAAAAATCAAATTCCATTTACCTGAAATCTCCGGAACACAATATCCACTGCATGCCACCAAAAAACCAATAACTGTGTTGCGAGATTTTAATGACACGAAAAAGTCCACTCCCACGACAAACAACAATTCCAAAAAGCGCGCGACCAAGGAAAGAACACAAGCCTTATAGAAATCCATCCCGGAAATTCCATACCACATAAGAATTTCAGCTTCATTTCGACTTCCCGCGCTCCACACATTCCCTCCCAATAAGAGCCTTACGCCTAATTGAAAGAAATAAAAAACCAGAAAGTATAAAATAAGAAACCCAATCCCTTCCTTTGCAAAAATGATTTTCCATTTATTATAACTTTCTCCCCTTATTAGCCAAGTGTCATTTTTCCCTTTAAGCCCGCGTGCACAGGAAAGATTCCACATAACAAGAGGATATACAAAAAACAGAACGTACATCATTCGTTCAACAAGATTGATTCCGCTTCCATTGTCATATCCTTTCAAAAGGAAATATAAAAATGTTATGATTCCTTCCGCCTTCCCTCCCGACTGAAAAAACACAAGCAAAAAGTACACACATGAAAACACCAGCATCTTCCATATTCGATTTTTAAAAAAGTAATTTCTTGGAATAGAGATTTTACGTTTCGTTCCATAGATAAAGGCAGCATACAGGCATATTGCGGAAATCGCCAGAAATGCTAGGATTCCTCCCCATCCGTGTTGGAACAATACATGATGCATAATAAAATAATTGTTTGCGCAGAGAAATTCCCACGGCAAACTCGTTGGCTGAAATTTAAATCCAAGAACAGTGCTCGCCGTAAAAATAAGAGACACTATAATAAGTTGACCACGAGATACATTCTGTCGTAAAACCAGCAGAATAGACGCTCCTGTAAAAAATCCCCAGATCATATATAAGCAATAAAAAAGTACTGCCTCCACAGGTGTCCGAAACCACTCCTTAAAAGTATCCAAATATTGGAGCGTATCTATATACACATCTATATTTCCATCCCCTTGAAAACAATTTTCTTTTTCCAAATAAACTGCACCTACTCCTGCAGCAATAAAAATATGGACTGTAAGCAGCAAAATTAATTCCTTCAGTATATTCCACTGTTTCCTCTGAAGATAGTTTGCTCTGTTTCCATATCGAAGGATTTCCAGATCCTGCTGATACTTCAACTTTCTGTTTATTGCAAATAAAGTTGCCGGAAATAGTCCATATACCAGGTAATAATGATTGCTGATCATAAACAAGCAATACTCCGGCAACGTAAGATGTAACTTAATGGCTACCGGAAGATTTTGTCCACACAAAAAAGAAAACACCAGGAGAATTGCCCCATATATTTTTTTATTCATACATCATCTTCTTTCGAATTTTTAACGCCAGTAAAATTCCTCCGGCCCAAATAAGAAATGAGCAAAATCCTATCAAAATATCATAAGGTTGCACTACCTGATAGGACATACGATCCAGAACATATACAGAGACAACACTAAACCTGGATAGGCCAAGAACTGCCGTAACAAGATTCTCGAAACAGACATAAAAAAAAGGAATCAGTGCTACCAAAAACACATGTTCAACCAACTCTGCCACCCCAATTGAAAAGCCAACAAAAAAGCCACCCCACAGACCTTTCCACAGGCACCAGGCAGCACCAAAAACCAAAGGATGATATGCCTGTAAGTTTCCTAATGGATATTCAAAAATATAATCCGCATGTACATTCATGGGGTTTATTATCGGATAGGAAACAAGAACACAAAAGCACAGACTCAGAAAATACGAAAGGAAAGTAATAATAAACCCCCCGAGAACTCCGGAAAGCAAATATGCCTTTACATAAACAGGGCCCAAATTACGTGTTTCCACATAACGTACAAACCCATTCTTCCGTTGATAGTAAAATGGAACGCTAAAGGGCAATGATAAAATCAAAGGAAGAAAAAAATCCAACCACTGACATCCGTACATCCATCCCTCGATTGGAAATGTTATGGCCGAATTTCCGTATACCACACTCCCTGAGAACCATAATATCAGTGTCATAAGTATCACATATATAACAATTCCCATTTTTTCTCTTCGTAGGTTTTTCAGAAGTTGTTCCTTCATGTTCTGCTCCTTTCCCGCCGGGCATTCAATCTTTAAATAAAGTATCTACTTTAATTGCTTTTCCAACGTCCGGTAACCTGAACATTTACAGGCGTCGTAATATTATTAGAGAATTGAACTCTCACATTTTTCCCTTTTTTCTGCTGAGAATTTCCCGGCAATTCCTGACCGCAGTTTCCGGAAATTCCTCTGGTCCATCCGCCTTTTATATTTCCGGATACCATTCTCGCGTCAACACTATAGCCTCCGCCTACCGAGGATGTAGAAACATACCCATTGGCTCCACTATATGCCTTCCGTTGCGTTCCCGTATAGCCGGATCCATTAAATTTTCCTACCGTCGTATTAAAATCCGCAAACTCCGTGCCGGCCTGCGCTGTGAACCCAAGCATCATAACAAAACAAAAGCAAGCCAGACCTGTCTTAAAAAACTTCCTCATTCGTTCCTCCTTTTTTATGAATACCCGACTTGTCCAGTTTACGCGGTTCATCTTAACAGCGGCTTATGCGTACATTAAGAATGGATTAATTTTCAACGAAAAAGGCACCCAAAAGGGCGCCTTAAAAACCACACTGTTTCAATGTTAAGATATTAATTTTTTAATGATTCGTAAAAACCACTTCTCCCTCTGCCAACTCATCATCCATAATCAGTTCCCCGACGGAGGGGCAAAGAATTTTCCCGGATCGGGGATTTTTCACACTTAAAATAGGTGTGGTAACAACTGCATCCACGGTAGATTTTTCAAATGCAAGATCCGTATCAATCATTTCACAGTCAATGAGACGCAAATTTTTGCAGTAGCAAAACGGCTGCGTTCCAATGATTTTACAACGAATCAATGTAAGATACTCGGAATACCAGGCAAGGTACTCACCCTTTACCACACTGTCTGTCACAGTCATATTTTTACTGTGCCAGAAAGCATCCTTGGTATCAAAATCACAATGATCAATAACTGCATTTTCCACATACTGGAAGGAATACTTTCCTTTAAACTTCGTATCCTTTAAGGTAAGATTCGCTCCCCGCATAAAAAAGTACTCACTTTCGGCGGAGCAGTTTAAAAGATACACATCTTTAGAGGACCAGCCAAACTCCGGAGAAATAATATCGCAATCCGTAAGCCGCACATTTTCACATTCACGCAGCGCCTTAATTCCATGCATCTTAACATTCTGAAACTCTACGTCCTTTGTGTACCAAAGAGCTGCACGGCAGAGATCCGTCATCTCGGAATTTTGAACCGAAAGTCCATCCACATGCCAGAAGGGATATCTCAGATTAAAATAAGAATCTTCCACCCGGATATTACTGCACTCCTTAAAGGCACTTTCTCCGTCGGCCGGACCGTCAAACTTACAATTCTTTACCACAAGATCCTTACTTCCATAGAAGGCTCGCTCTTCATCATATGTCCCATTTAAAATTTCATTATTCTGCATTTTAAACATACACCCTTTTCTCTAAATCATTTTTTCTCTCTTTATTTTAACAACCTTGTCAACTCCCTGATTTTCTCTGGATAAAAAAATTCCGTTGTGCTATGATTAACAACGTGCTTTGCTGGTGATGTTTATCAGCAAATGTCCCCTTTACAGATGCAGATGCAGTTCATCGGCAATACTTTACACACGCAGATGTAGTTCATCGGTAGAACATCAGCTTCCCAAGCTGAGGAGGCGGGTTCGACTCCCGTCATCTGCTTCCGCGTAAGCTACGAGCAGCGCACATGAAAAAGACCTCTTGCCCGTTGGAAATTTATTTCCGTAAGGGTGAGAGGTCTTTTTTATGTGTTCGAGGTCAGCGCTGCTCGGTGCGGTTATTTTTTCACGAATCCCGATGTGCTATAATACCCCTGTTTGATTAGAAAGAGGGCTACTCAATGGAACTTTCCAAAGAAGATAAACGAATCTATACCATGGCAGAAGAAAAACCTGCCAAAGCAGTTTTAAAAATGGGACTCCCCATTACCGCCGGCATGATTATTATGGTCCTGTATAATCTGGTGGACACTTACTTCATCGGTTTAATGCACGATGACTACCAGTTGGCCGCAGTAAACCTGGCCTATCCCATTATGATGGTCATGATTGCCATTTCCAATATGGTGGGAACCGGTGCCGCTTCCTATATTGCCCGCTCCATGGGGGCCGGTGATATGAATGAAGCCAATCGCACTGTTACCGCCGGTTATGTTTTAACCTTCCTGGGAAGCATTCTGATTGCGGCCCTTGGTCTTATTTTTCTGGATCCTATTGTGACCCTTCTCGGGGCCAAAGAAAACACCTTTGCTCCCACCAGAAGTTATGCCATGGTGCTTTTTATCGGAAGTTTCTTTACCATGGGAAACTACACCTTCGGTCAGCTGCTTAGAAGCGAAGGAAGTGTCCGGTATTCCATTGTGGGAATGGTTGTGGGAACTGTTGTAAATATGATTTTAGATCCCATTTTTATCTTTGGGCTGGATCTGGAGATTACGGGAGCTGCCATTGCTACAATCTTGGGAAATGTTGTTGGAACCGTTATTTCCGTCCTATTTTATGTTCGAAAAAAGACCCTGCTGAAATTGGACCCCAAGGGAATTATTCCCTCTAAGAAAGTCTTAAAAGAAATCTTCTGGGTGGGAATCCCCGCAACACTTGAGACCCTTTTAACTTCTGCTGCCTATGTGGTAAACAACAATCTTGCCGTAGCATACGGCGAACTGGTGGTTGCCGCCATGGGAGTTTCTCAGAAATTACTCTCCTTCGGAACTTATATTTACCAGGGATTTGCCGCCGGCATGCAGCCCCTTATGGGCTATAACTACGGTTCCAAAAACATTGACCGCATGTTAAAACTTATGCGGGCCGGACTTGTGGTTACAACCACAATCGAAGTTTGCGCCATGTGCATTTACGGCCTCTTTGCTCCCTGGCTCATTGGCATTTTCACCGAGACCTCCGAAGTCATTTCCATTGGTACCACCGTTATGCGGGCCAGCATGTTTATCCTGCCCTTTGTGGGTGCCATTGCCTCCTCCCGGGCAACCTTCCAGGCCATGGGAAAGCCTCAGTATGCCTTTACCATCACCCTGGTACGTCAGCTGTTTTTGTACATCCCGCTGCTTTTGACCTTTAACCATTTCTTTGGATTTTATGGTTTGATCTGGGCACAGCCTGTCACGGAAGTCATTATGATGATTGCCTCCGTCACCTTACTGTACCGAACTTTGGTTAATCTGAAGAAATCAGTACTCTCTTAAGAGAAACCCCATATACAGAGGGAGTGTTAAAATCTGATTGTTTCTTCCAATATTGTAATCACCAAGTTTTATCGCCTGGGTAACATGATATTTTTCGGGATGCTTCAAAACGGTTTTTGTACTCTTTACATTGCCGGAGGTGGCCTTTACCTCAACAGGAGTGCACTGCCCCTTGTATCTCATGACGAAATCTATCTCCAGGCCGGATTCCTTTCGGTAAAAGTAAAGTTTTCTACCCATTTTCAGAAAGAAATCCGCTATGAGATTTTCAAAAATAGCCCCCTTATAGGAATATAGATTACCATTTAGAACATCAAATTGTGTGCCATCTTCCAGCATGCTGACAAACAACCCGATGTCCTGCATATACACCTTAAAATGACCGGGAATAACCTGTCCTGCCAATGGCAAATCCAAGTTACTTAAGTTATAACATCTGGCAATAATTCCGGCATCCTCAATCCATTGAATACTTCCTTTAAATTTTGCAGATGTTGCTCCTTTCTGAATAAATGAATATTGAAACTTTTTATTTTCCTTTGCCAATTGATTCGGAATTGACTCAAAGCATTCTCGTATATGAGGCTTGTCCTTGTCCCCTGCATACTTCACCATGTCATCCTCATACGCACGCACAAGATCTCTTTGCATGGATAACACCGTATTCATCTGCTTACTATTAACAAATTCCTGCACAATTGCCGGCATTCCACCAACAACCACATATTGAAGCAATAACTGACGCATCCGAAGATGCAATGCCTCCGGTACTACTTTTTCCTCTTCTAAACTTCCTTTCAGAACACTTATAACCTCTTCTGAAATGTCATTCGCCCACAAGAACTCCTCAAAATCCATGGGGTACATGTCAATCACCGTTTCATACCCCACAGGAACGGAACCCGGCACCTCCCCATATCCGCTAACTCCAAGAAGCGATCCTGTTCCGATAACATCATACCTTCCATCTAATTTGAAAAATTTTAACGCAGTCCTTGCCTGAGGACATTCCTGAATTTCATCTAAGATAATAATGGTCTTCAAAGGTTCAAATACAGCCTGTTTCCCAAGAAGTGCCGACAGAAGCATAGTAATATTATCCACATCCAAAGCACCTTCAAAAACGGATTTATATTCAGGATTTTGAAAAAAATTAACATACACTACATGCTCGTAATACTTTCTGGCAAATTCCAAAACAGAAAATGTCTTACCGCACTGCCTGCAGCCTTTTATAATCAACGGGTTCTTATTCGAAGATGTTTTCCATTCAAGTAAATTGCTTGTAACTTTACGTCTTAACATGCCAAGCACCTCCAAGGTTTCTTGGTACTATTTTAACACGTATGAAATATTTTCCAAGGGACTTTTTTGGGATTTGTGATATTTTCCAAGGGACTTTTTTGGGATTTGTGATATTTTCCAAGGGACTTTCTTGAGATTTGTAATATTTTCCAAGGGACTTTTTTTGGATTTGTGATATTTTCCAAGGGACTTTTGCGAGTTGTGCCCATATCCTACTCGTAATACTCCCCGTATTCCTCGTAATAATCTTCCAGTGCATCATCCACGCCGGTCTGGTACTGAATATCCGAATTATAGCGATCTTCATCGTAGGTATCGTTATCCTTTACGTCATCATAACCGGTGTCATAGGAAGAATCTCCCTCTGTATTTTTTCCGGAGGAACTATTCCGGGAACTACTGCCGGAGGAGTTATTTGTTTCGGATCCATCTCCGTCGGTTTCTGAAGTCACATTTTCAGAAACACTTTCGTCCTGAGATTCTCCATCTTTCAACCGGTGCTGATTGATGATATTGTACATACGGACCTTCAGCTGATGCACGTATTCCTCATAGTTATCTGTGTTGGGATACATAAAAAAGCAAATCAGTTGATTGGTGTTTTTATCCAGACCGAAAACAAGCTCCGCATATGGCAGCGGATCATCTACATTTGCCGCGCTGGTGCTCATGGTAATCAGTTCATTGGAAACTTCCCGGTCAATCTCCTCATCCTCCGAATAATACCCGGCTTCCCGCACATAATAAAAATCCGAAACATGAATTCCCAATTTATTTAAGGGATAAGAGCCGGTGATGGAAAGCAAAATATTATTTCCTGCACTCTGCACAGATTGTTCATATAAATAAGAAGCACCCATATTTAATGTACTTAAATCTCCGGAATCACAGGCATCATCCGAGACAAAATAAAAAATGCAAGCCGCATCATTGTCCCGTGCCTCATTCGATGTCACTCCGGATACCTTGGATACATATTTTGAAACTATATTGGTAGGATACGCATAAACAGATCCGCTGATTCCCATAAACTCCGTAGGAAGCCAGTTGGAATCCTGATACATGGCATTTGTAATATTTACCGGTTCCTCAAAAAAACCAACGTAGGAGTCCGTTGCTTCCTGAATTTCCTCCATACCTTGAAGAAGTTCCGTACTGCAATTTTTTCGTTGGATATGAATAAAGAATTGGATTCCTCCCAGCAAAGTCCCCAACAAAATCACTGCACACACACAAATAATAAACCGATCCCGTTTGGATATGACTTTACTCTTATTTTCCGCAAGCTCCTCCATGATTTTTCCTCTTCCTCTGCTTTTCTTCCTCTGATTCCTTCCCCTGATTTCTTCCCCGTTTATTTCGACAGCATGTGCTGTTTTCTTAAGTTATCGTCGTCCCCCGGTGACAAACAAACGTGCCACCCCGGATACCGCCTTAAGATAGGGCGGCTGCAAGGCTTTATTAGCCTTTTTTAACTCCTCAATAATGGAAATGTGCTGTGGACAATGACTCTCGCACTTTCCGCAGCCCACACATTGACCGGGGCTGTGATCCTCTTTCCGAAGGCTTACGGTCTGGTAATATTCCTTCCGACCCGCCTTCTTAGACTCTGTATACATTCGATTATAACACCGGAAAGCCGCCGGTATGTCCACTCCCCTGGGACATGGCATACAATAAGAACATCCGGTGCACGGCACCGGCACTGTTTTTTGAATTTCCTCCCCAATGGCGGCCACTAATTTAAAATCTTCGGAAGTAAACTCTCCCACACTTACCTCAGAAGCAATGCGACAATTTTCCTCCAGCATTTCCATAGAGTTCATGCCGCTTAAAACACAAGTAACACCGGGTTGATTCCAAAGCCAACGAAGGCTGATTTCGGCCGGTGTTCTACCTTTTATGTCATTTCTAATCAATTCCTTTGCGGTTTCCGGCAAAAGATTTACCAAACGACCTCCTCTGAGAGGTTCCATAATGATTACAGGAATCCCTTTCTCATAGGCTCGCTCCAATCCACGGCGCCCTGCCTGGGAATGTTCATCCAGATAATTATACTGAATCTGACAAAAATCCCAATCGTAAGCTTCCAGAATCTCCAGAAAGGTCTCCGTATCTCCGTGAAAAGAAAAACCGATATTTTTTATGACTCCCCGGGATTTTTTATCGTCAATCCACTGTTTGATTCCCAAATCACAAAGTTTTTCCCAGGCTGCCAGGTCCGTCAGCATATGCATAAGATAATAATCAATGTAATCCGTTCGAAGCCGCTTTAACTGCCGATCAAAGTAAAAGTTGATTCCTTCTTTTTTCAAAATCAAATACTGAGGCAGTTTTGTGGCAATTTTAATTTGAGACCGAAGATTGTTTTTTTCCACAATCTCCCCCAACACTGTTTCGCTTCCGGAATAGATATAGGCAGTATCAAAATAATTCACTCCCAGTTCCACAGCCCGAAGCAGTTGGCGTTCCGTTTCTTCTACGTCAATAGCGCCTCCCTTTTGAGGGAAGCGCATACAACCAAATCCTAAGTTTGAAATTTCATCACCGTGTTTGTCGGTACGATATTTCATGGTAACTCCTTACTGTACCTTCGGCAATGTAGCGAAGGACTTCTGAAGATCCTCATCCGAAGGAACATAATCGGACATTTCGCCGTTATGGAACTTCTCATAAGCCACCATATCAAAATATCCCGTTCCTGTAAGGCCAAAAAGAATGGTCTTCTCCTCGCCGGTCTCCTTACACTTCATAGCTTCATCAATGGCTACGCGAATTGCATGAGAACTCTCGGGAGCCGGCAAAATACCCTCAACCCGGGCGAACTGCTCTGCTGCTTCAAATACCCTGGTCTGCTCTACAGAACGAGCCTCCATTAAACCATCATCATACAGCTGGCTTAACACGGAACTCATACCGTGATAACGAAGTCCGCCGGCGTGGTTTGGTGAAGGAATAAATCCACTACCCAAAGTATACATCTTTGCAAGAGGGCAAACCTTACCCGTATCACAGAAATCGTATGCGTATACACCTCTGGTAAGACTGGGGCAGCTGGCAGGCTCTACAGCAATAAACTGATAATCTGCTTCGCCGCGGAGTTTCTCACCCATAAAGGGAGAAATCAATCCGCCTAAGTTGGAGCCGCCGCCGGCACAACCGATAATCATATCCGGTTTAATGCCATACTCATCCATGGCAGCCTTGGCTTCCAAACCAATCACAGACTGATGTAATAATACCTGATTTAATACGCTTCCCAAAACGTAACGATATCCTTCCTGCGAGGTGGCAGCCTCCACAGCCTCGGAAATAGCACATCCCAGGGAACCGGTTGTTCCGGGATGCTCTTTTAAAATTGCACGGCCCACGTTGGTGGTCTCTGAAGGAGACGGAGTAACAGAAGCACCATATGTGCGCATTACTTCACGTCGGAAAGGCTTCTGCTCATAGGAAACCTTTACCATGTATACCTGACAATCCAGATCAAAATAAGAACAAGCCATGGAAAGAGCCGTTCCCCACTGACCCGCACCTGTCTCTGTGGTAACACCCTTTAATCCCTGCTGCTTTGCATAGTATGCCTGAGCAATGGCAGAATTTAACTTATGACTTCCGCTGGTGTTATTTCCCTCGAATTTATAATAAATCTTCGCAGGAGTTTGAAGTTTCTCCTCCAGGCAGTATGCCCGTACCAAGGGTGAGGGCCGATACATTTTATAAAAATCCACAATCTCCTTAGGAATCGGAATATATGCATCCGTATCGTTTAACTCCTGACGAACCAGTTCATCACAGAATACCGGCTGCAAATCCTCAAAAGTACAAGGCTTGCCGGTTGCAGGATTTAAAAGCGGTGCCGGTTTATTTTTCATGTCGGCACGGACGTTATACCATTCTGTGGGAATCTGATCCTCCCGAAGGTAAATTTTGTATGGAATCTTCTCAGCCATAGGGTTCCCCTTTCTTGCTTACAAATGCGACCTTTGCCATTATAGCCCATTTTTGCAGTCATTGTAAAATTAAAAACCTTTCAAACTCTATATGACATTTTCCCAAGGAGACGGTGGTGGTGATGTGACACTCTTGCGTTGTTGTTTTCTAATGCGAACAATCTTCATAACTAAGAACCTACGGAACCGGCATCAACATGCCTTCCATGGCATGTCTGCTGCCTTGCTGCTGCATCCATGCAGCAGCATTCCTTACGCAAACTATTCGCATAAGAAAACAATCGCCTCGAGTTAATACATCACCACCACCGTCCCCTTGGAAAATAATTACAAAATTTTACATGCAAAAATTCAAATTCTTCATCACGGGGTATTTGAAAATTCCCGAAAAACCATGTATAATGCAGTCAGAATGTGTTGCGGATTTCCGCGTAAGGCCGATTCCATGGCCGACACGTTCTTTTTTTTGTGAAAAAAGCAGGAGGAATTATGAACGAGCACGTAACCAAAGAAGCTCTCTGGAGCAGGAACTTCGTAAAAATTATTCTTATTAATTTTCTGGTGTTTTTAAATCACCTCATGATTTTATCCACCTTTCCCTTTTACATTTCGTATCTAGGTGGTTCTGAGGCTGTGGCAGGATTTGCAGCCGCTGCATTTTCCATTATTGCGGTACTGTTCCGTCCCTTTGTGGGCTGGATGCTGGATAATGGCAAGCGCCGGATTATTTTAATCTGCGGATTAATTTTAATGACCCTTATGCCTTTAGGGTATCTGGCATTTTCCGTTTTGTACCTGGCGTTGATTTCCCGAATGCTGCACGGAGCCGGCCTGTCTTTTTCCAACACATGTACGGCCACCGTTGCCACAGATATTATTCCCAAAAGCCGCTTTGCCGAAGGCATGGGTATGTTTGGCCTGGCCACGGCCATGGCAACGGCTGTTGCTCCCGCCCTGGGGCTTTCCATTATGGATTCCATGGGATTTTCCACCTTGTTTATCGTTGGAAGTATTGCCACAGCTTTTGCCCTTGTTCTGTTTCTTACCATGCCACTTCCTAAGGTAGAAACAGAAAAAAAGCCCCTGAATCTCAAGGGACTTTTTGATAAGGATGCACTTCCGGCATCTTTGGTGGCTCTTATTTTTATGCTGACCTATGGCGCCCTGGAAAACTTCACCGCAAAATTTGCAGCGGAGGAGGGACTTCCCGGCGGCGGAATTTTCTTTGCCGTAATGGCCGTAGTTCTTCTCATCACCCGACTGACCACAGGAAAAATCACGGACCAAAAAGGTGAGGCCATGTTTGCCTACGGCTGCAACATTGCCATGTTTCTAGCCTTTCTTCTCATGGGACTTTTCCCTAACACCGTAACCTATATTCTTTCTGCCATCCTGGCCGGTTTCGGCTTCGGCGGCCTGGAACCATCTCTACAGTCTATGGCTGTGGCCATTGCACCTCCCAGCCGCAGGGGAAGTGCCAACTCCACCTTCCTTTGTGCATACGACATTGGTATCGGTGTGGGAGGCGGAATTGCCGGGGTATTAATTTCCTCCTTTGGGTATCACCAGATGTTTGTGGTTATGTCTCTCTTTAATCTTCTGTCCATTCTGGTATACGTGCTGATTGGGCGAAATCATCCCTCGTCATTTTCGTACCGGATGAAGCATTCGATAGGAAATTAGCATGAAATCTTCCGGGAAGATTTCCTATACTAATTTTCTAGCATAATACGTTTCATATAACCGGGTGAGCTTCGGATGTTTTTACTCGAGGAGTTTGTTTTCTTATGCGAGATTCCACAGAGGGGGCACGGCTGCTGGATGCAGCCGTGAGGCAGGAGAAAGCAATGGATTGCGATTGCCTGACGGCCACTGCCTAATGATTTCCCTACTGCACCTTCACATCCGGGTTCTTCTCTCCGAATTTTTCCCGAAGGCCGGCGCAGATTTCCTGGCGGGGTGTTCCTTTTTTCTCAGACTGCTTAATAAACTTATATGCTGCAAACAATGTAGACGGACCGATTTCTGAACTGAAATATCCAATTCCCTGATTCCATGCGAAAAGTTCAAACACATCATCCAGCGCGGCGCTGTCCAGTCCGTGAATATACGCCTTCACCAACTCCCGGGTCGCCTGGCGCATTCTGCCGGCCCCCACAGCATTGGTCAAAGATAAGAGCAGGCGGGTTTCATAAGGAAGATGTCTCTTTTCATCATTCCAGGTAAGGTCCCAGAAATTCACTGCAATATCAGCAAGATTTTCGTCAATCATAGGAAAATTGGTAAGGGCGGCGGGACGCATGGGAATATCCCCGGGATCTTCACTCTTCTTCACCCGATAAAAAAACACATGGTACTCATTTTCTGAGCGTTTATCCGTATAGCGTTCAAATCCCAATTCCTCCATTACATCATATAACGGAATCGGCTCAAAACTTTGCACCACTTCCATTCCCTGTCCCACCGGAAGATTCTGTGCCTGACTTTTAAGACCCGGGAAAAAATTTCCCGCAACTCCCCGAACATCTACGGTTTTAAATTCATCTTTTTTGTTTTTCCACTCTTCGTATGCCATAAAAAAGCTCCTTTCGCAAATCAAACCTTTGATAGTTTGATTGTAAAGGAGTCATTTTTATGAGTATGTGGTTATAACAACATTTATCGAAGGAGCATCAAAAAAATCTATGCCCTCGGCCCTTTCATAAAACAATCAATTAACTGATGCCGTATAAAAGGGCATTTACCAGGGATACCGCCACTGTGCTTCCGCCTTTTCTGCCATGAGCCACAATATAGGGCACATTTAATTTCCGGCAGGTCTCTGCCAGGGCTTCCTTACTTTCCACCACATTTACAAATCCAACGGGAACAGCAATGATCAACGAAGGTCGAAACCGGGGATTTTCCTCCATCAGTTCCTTTAAACGAATCAGGGCCGTAGGAGCGTTCCCCACTGCGAAAATCCCGTCAGGATAACGTTTGGCTCCCTCCGCCATGGCCTGATATGCCCGGGTGGTGCCTTCTGCTTCTGCTTTTTTTGCAACTTTCGGATCTGCCATTAAGCATTCCACGGGACAATGGTACTTTGCTGCGGTCTTTTTGCTGATGCCTGCCACTATCATATTGGTGTCGCAGAAAATTCCGACACCATCTGTACCCGCACGTTCGTTATCCTCTTGTACAACTTCTGCATGATTCTCTGCTTCTGCGATACCACCGCATCCGCAAATGGCACGGCGGCCGCTTTCCACCGCGTCTTTTGAAAACTCCAGATTCTCTGCAAAGTCAAAATCCGCCGTAGTATGAATGGCACGCAAAATCAAAGGAAGTTCCGGCCGGTCACTAACATCAAATCCTTTAAGGGAAAGTTCCTCCTTAATAATACGCATGCTTTCGTTTTCAATTTCTTTGGGTTTTGTAAACTCACTCATTTTTTTCCCGTAATGTTTCTAAAAATTCCATATCCAGATGTTCTTCCACCATGTCCGCCAACTGGTGGTATATCTCCATTTTCTTTTCCATACGACTTACGGCCTGTGGGGGAGTAATTGTTCCCTTGGATAAATAATTCACAAAAGCCGCCGTAAGAAGTCCGTTATCAAACAGTCCATGGACATAAGTTCCAAAAACGTTGTCACGACAACATTCCCGAAGCGGAGGATCGGATTTTCCCATATGAATCTCATATCCCTGTAAGGGAAGTTTGCCCAAAGCTCCCATATCACAAACGTCGTCCACGGTACAGGTTCGCTTCTCTTTTTCAAGAATTGTGGTGATAGGAAGAAGGCCCAGGCCCTTCTCAATACGGGAATATTCACTTTTCGTTTCACAAGACGGATTTTCCCTTTGATCGTCAGACTCCGGCACTTCCACCCCCAGAGGATCCTGTACTTCCACACCCAGCATTTGATAGCCGCCGCAGACTCCCAGCACCGGTGTATCTTCCCTTTGATTCAGTTTGATAATGCAATCCGATAGACCGGACTCCTTCAACCAATGAAGATCCTGCATGGTGTTTTTGGTACCGGGCAAAACGATTAAATCGGGATGTGCCATTTCCTCCGTTTTTTCCACGAAACGATAGCCCAGAGCCGGCTGATCCTCCAGAGGAAGAAAATCCGTCACATTGGAAATATGAGGAAGCCGCACAATAGCAATATCCAGGGACCGATTATGGGATTTTTTCTTCCATAAATGAGAAAGGGAATCCTCCGGATCCAGCTCCAGTTTCTCATAGGGGAGAATCCCAAGGCAGCGAATCTCTTCACAGCCGGGAAGTTCCCGAAGTCGTTCATTCAGCTGATTGATTCCCGGCATGAGAAGCGCCTCATCTCCCCGGAACCGGTTGATTACATAGGCCTTTACCCGACGGCGTTCCGCCTCAGAAAGAAGGGCCAAAGTTCCGTAAATCTGAGCAAACACCCCGCCGGGATCAATATCTGCCACCAGAATCACCGGAAGATCCAGTGCTTCCGCCAATCCCATATTTACCAGGTCATTATCCCGAAGATTAATCTCTGCAGGACTGCCGGCTCCTTCTGTTAGAATCAACTCATACTCTTCTTCCAGGGAATGATAGGCTTCTACCACTTTAGGGAGCAAGTCCTTTTTCATCTCATAATATTCTGCCGCAGGATAATTTCCCAGCACCTCTCCCATAAAAATCACCTGGGACCCCACGTTGGAATTAGGTTTTAGCAAAATAGGATTCATCCGAGCCTCAGGAAAAATACCGGCGGCCTCCGCCTGGGCCGCCTGAGCCCGTCCGATTTCCGCCCCCTCCGGTGTCACAAAAGAATTTAAGGCCATGTTCTGACTCTTAAAGGGACATACCTTTATACCTTTTCGTTTGTAATAACGGCACAAGGCAGTCACCAGCATACTTTTACCGGCGCCCGACATGGTGCCCTGAATCATAATTCCCTTTTTCATGGAAACTTCCTTTTTACGCCTAAATTACTTATCTAAATACTCTCATTTAATCGACGAACCTATTTCCCGCAGGGGCCCTGCAATTTCCTCAGAAATCCTGCTCCATCCAACAACTCATTTCTGCTATCAAGACTTCGTTTTCCTCAGGTGTGCGCATACCGATCCGATAGACATGCTCCGGGAGATTCTCGCATAATCCTCTGTCATCCATATGGTTCTGTTTCCCATATCCACTTCGATACATATCCGAAGCCTCCCGAAGCATCATCCCCTGCCGTTTTAAATACTCACCCGGAGAAACAGTGCCTTGTTTCTTAACCTTTAGCAACAGATAATTTCCTTCTCCTGTTGTAATGGTTATCTGATGGCCGGTTTCTTTCGCCTTTTCCTGCAGGATACAGCTCATTTTCTCTTTTTCTTTTTTTGTTTCCCCTGCCACCTGCTGAAGAAACCCTTCAGTTAAAACCTTGTCAAAAATTGCCTCTCCTGCCGCCTGAGCCACTCCCGATACATTCCACAAGGGAAGTCCTTTCCCTACAATGTCCACAAGTTCCTCCAAGGCCGCCATATATCCCAGTCGCACTCCTGCCAGACCGTAATACTTCGTCAGAGAAGATACGATCATAACCTTAGGACTTAAGTTTGCCAGTTCTCCTATACAGGAAAAAATTTCATTTCGTCCCTCGCAAAAATCCAAAAAACTAATATCAAAGAGGACGTAGCAATTTGTGTTTAAAACAACATTGCGAAATTCCCTTAACTGCCGGGGCGTCCACATTTTTCCGTCCGGATTATTGGGAAGGGGCACCACCAAAAGATCGTTTTCCCGGAATGTTTCATAGTCGTCCGAAGTTCCCCCGGATTTTAAATCCTCTAAACACTCCAAAGTCACTCCGGATTTTACACGTTCCAACGCCTCTTCATATCCCGTATAGCAGGGATCTGGCAAAAACACACGCCGTAAGGGAATGCTTTGAAAAATCCCGTGAAAAAGTTCCGTGGCTCCGTTTCCCCACAACAAAGAAAGCCCCCGAAGAGGCTTCATCATTTCATTTTCACGGAAGGCCCTGGTAAGGTTTCTGCAGTAGGGATCCGGATAAGCATCCTCCCGGTCCAGATAAGCCTTCATGGCCTCCGTAATCTCCCGGGGACGGTTCCGCCGGATCCCTGCGGAAAAATCCAGGGGTTCCTTATGAAATTGTTCTTTGTAGGATTCCAAATCTCCGCCGTGAAAAAACCTGCTCATGTGATGCATCTGACCTTCTTTGCCCTGTTTTAAGTTACCGGTTTATTATAAATCCCGGCCGCATCCTGCGCAACACGATTACTTCACGCCATATAAAATAGCCGATCCGCTCAGAGCCAGAAGTTTGGATTCACTTTTATTGTACCATGAGCAAGCAGAAGAGCCAGAATAAACGCTGCAAAAGATGCGATGGTAACCAACATGGATCCAAATAAAATCTCTTTGGGCATCCAGTTTTTATAGTTTGGTTTCATTGAAAAAACCTCCTGTGTTAGTTTTATCTAACATCGAATATATCACAACGAAACAGCAAATACAAAAACCAAACAATCATTCCAAAATTAATACAGAAGGTAAATAGTCCGTATGCAAAGGGTCCCTGGGGCAAAATCCCTGCCAGTACACAAAGAACTCCCATGGGAACAAGGGGTGTAAGCAATACTGCCTTTTTCGGAAGCGGTGTCTTCCCTAAAAGCACCAGAAAAAACAAATACACCAAAGATCCGTAAATCAACACATAGGAAAGCATAAATGCAGGATTTACGGCATCATTTAAAAGAGCACAAATTGCCAATGCCTCCTCCTCATGGCAAACCTTCATCACCGCCGAATAAGCCAGCACATGAAAAGCCACAATGAAGTGAAGCATAATATAGCCGCCAAACTGCATGGCAAACAGGTAGGAAAGACGCCCTCTCTGCCGATCCCCGGAGGCCACCTTGGAAATTTCCATAAGGCCGGGATAAAGGGCAAAACACCCTGCTGCCGCCAGCATCAGCACCAGAAGAATACGGTTTAAGTCATACTCCACACCATGTCCCTGCTGCAAAAAGTAAAACACACCCTCTCCCACACTTCCGGTGTTTACATAGCCTAAGAGCCAGTCCCCTGCGCCAAAGCACAGGCATCCTAAGATTCCCAGTTGTAACTTTGCCTTATTCATTTTCACCATCCCTCTTTTTCATCATAAGAATCCAGTCCATAAAGGTGTCGAAGGTAAGTTTTACGTTGCCGCAGTTACAGTGATTGCAAGCCTCTTCCTTATCCGTAAAGAGCCGGAAGGTTAAGGATCTGGCATTTTTCATGGCCGGCAACTCCTCGGCACACATTTCCCAGGGAATAAAATGATCCCGGTTAGCTCCCACAATCAGCACATCCTGAGTGATTTTATCCGCAATATCCATGACCTGATATTTCTTCATGTTCCGGGCATACTCAAAAGCATCCTTTGCCTGGTATGCGTACTTTCCATGCTCTAAGCCCCAACGGGTCATTTCATCGTTTTTCGCTTTTTTGTTAAAAATCGCATTGGCCACATGATGAAAATTATGATCAATAAGCCAGCGGGCAAACTTCATTAAACCGGAGCCGTATCCTACGGAGGAAGACAAAAGAATATCCAGGAAGTTAGGGAAAATACTCCATGCAATTACCCTCTGAATCCGCTGATCGAAAGCCGCAGCTCTGGGCGCCAGCATGCCTCCCAAAGATGCGCCGATAATAGTGACATTCTCCAGTTTAAAATAATCCAACACCGCCTTTACCGGTCGCTCCCATTCATGGGTAAAATGCTTGTTCTGAACACGCATAACACCTCCCTGACCGGGGCCCTCAAAGAGATATACCTCAAATCCGTTTTCGGAAAGATACAGCATGGGGAAGAAAAACTCCTCAAAATAACTGTCATTGCCGCCGTGGAGAAGAATAATATCCTTCCGCTCTCCCTTGGCCTGAGCATGCATCACAGGAAGGTAAATATCCTCGTAAGGCACTTTAAAACGCTCCACTGTGCCGTCGGAAAAATAAGAGGCATAAAACTCATAGAACATCTCCGTGGCTTTCTCGTAGTAGACCTTCTTGTCCGGATCACCGTCATACATGAAAAACTCACTCATGCGGTAATAAGCAATGGCATTTTCCGTCCGACCCTCCCGGTTGGCCTTATCCCCCAGTTCAATGAGGGACTTTTTCCAGTCCTCACTGGTGTGAATGGTGGGGCCTGCCTTTTTTACCTCTTCCAAATCGCCGCCATCCCACATCACCAGACGATTCAGCTGAAAATTAAAATTGCTCTGATCATTTAACTCATATACACCCTTTTTAAATTCCACTGACATAAAAAAACCTCCATCATTTTTTCTTAAGAATACATGACGAAGGTTTTCTTCACTTTCAAATTTTTGCTAAATCCATAAGCCGTTTGGCATAGCCTCTTTGATCTTTGATCATAAACCCGCTGTGACCTAAAGATCCCGGTGACTCATAGGTTGCCTCAGGGTAATGCTTGATAATTTCCTTTTGGGATTTTTTTGCCGGCTCATTGTCCGACCAGGAAAAGACGAACTTCCTTTGCATCTCCGGAGAAAATTCCGGGAAATCAAAAGTATAGCAGGCTTCCGTCTCGTTTTTGATAGTCTCTTTGGTAATCACCCCCGCCGGAATACTTCCAAATACATCCCGCAGGTTTTCCTCGTATGCGGACATATCTCCCAGCATCCACTTGATCATGGAATTTTCCATCATAGCCTCGGTGCCCTTTTTCTCTGCCGAATCCAAAAAAGACTTAAACTTTACATACATAATCTTCCGGAAGAAGGCCGGAAAGTGAAAATACGGACCTCCGTCAAAGAAACAATGCTCCACCTTGATACTCTGATCCTCATCAATCTGATGCATCAATTCCAGGGCCACTTCCGCGCCCATAGAAAGTCCCTGAAGCACGGCGATTCTCCGGAGATTTTCCTGCTTTAAGTAGTTTAAAATCTTTCCGGCCTGCCCTGCCCGGGAGTCAAAGACCTCCGGCCCCTCATGGTGTCCGTCATATGTTGGTATAACCACATAATACGAATCCGCCAGATACCGCTCGGCAAATTTCAAAAATCCCTTACCTGTGGTAAAAGAGCCGTTAATCATAACAATCACCGGCTGTCCCTTTTTTCCTGCTGTATCAAAAAGCATAGCCCCTCCGTTCCAAGTGACACTTTTAATCAGTCACCTCGTATATTTTTAAACTGCCGGAAATGCTGCCGGCATTAATGCCGAATATTTTTTTATTTAGGGCCGCAAAATGTGACGGTGTAGAAAATCCGCTTTCCAAAGAAGCCTCCGTAATAGACATGCCGGTGGAAAGTAAAATATAGGCCCGGTACATTCTTCGTAAGATGACATACCCGGCAAAGGAAATCCCCGCCTCCTGCCGAAACAGATGGGAAAAACGGCTCACAGACAAACACACTTCCCGGGAGATTTCCTCCTCGGTAAGTTCTTCTGAAATATGCTCCTCCACATAGGAAAGGGCCGATAAAATCCGGGGGTCGCGAATGCGGCTTTCCGGCGTTCCTAATCCGCAAAGCTCCGTGATCCCGGTAAAAAATTCCCGGTAAGCTGCCACTTTTTCCGGCTCAGCAAGAGACGGCTTTAATAACTTTTCATAAAGGGCGATGCCCTTCTCCGCCACCTCTTCTGGCAAAATCCGCACCTCATCAATGGACTCTGCAATGCGGGTGGTGTCATCAAACATAAATACCAGAAGATCCTCTCCCCTGCTTCGAATGGTATGAGGGCATCCGGAAGGAATCAGGACTCCCTTTGTTTCCGACACGCCCTTTGCCTCCACCTTGAAAGACTCTTTGCAGGATAAAATCAAGTGAGCGGCCTTATGGGAATGAATCTCGGGATCTGAATATCCGGCCCTAATCATTAAATGATTGCCGGATAAGTATATTTCCGTTTGAAACTGCTCTTCCATTTTAATTTCCCCGTCCTTATAATAATAGTACATCTAGTATTGTAACAGTTTTTCCGGAGGAGTTTATGAGCACAACCAATTTTTTCTTACCCGGCTTCTATGAAAATTTTCATATTATTACGTTTCTTGCGGATCTCATGGAAGAAACACCGGACTATTTTTACGAAGGTGCAAAGATTCGTGCCGCCTACGGCTGCTTCCCCGGAAACATCTGGAACGGCGGCCGGGGGGGGTTAGGAAGCGCCACCAAAGATGAGATTCAGCAAGTCTTTGAAGAGTACAACCGCCGGGGCATTTCCCTTCGTTTCACCTACACCAATCCCATGCTGGAAAAAATCCACTTCTATGATACCTATTGCAACCTGTGCATGGAACTGGGCAACAACGGGCAAAACGAAGTTCTGGTGAACTCCCCGGAATTAGAAGAATTCCTTCGGAAAATGTATCCGTCTTACAGTTTTCTCTCATCCACCACCAAGTGTCTGGATGATCCCGCCCAGATTACAGAAGAGCTTAACAAGGATTACAAGCTGGTGGTATTAGACTCCGCCATGAATAATACGGAAGAGCTTTTTTCACTTCCCCACAAAGAAAAAATCGAACTCATCGTCAATCACTACTGCCGGGATAACTGTCCCAATCGCCGGGAGCATTACCGAGAAGTGGGGCGCTGTCAGCTGGAATACGAAGAGATCAACTACCCCTGCGGTTTTATTACCCGTGATTTCTACAAAGTCATGCAGAACCGATCCTTTATTACCACGGATTTAATCTACGGCAAATACAAGAACGCCGGCCTGTGCAATATGAAACTGGACGGCCGGGGCTTTAAAAAAGTAAAACTCATCGAAAGTTTTGTGTACTTCCTGGCAAAGCCTGAGCACCGGGACGAAGTCCGCATGGCGCTTTTATCGCGGATTGTGTAAATAATATGATTTTATCCACTAATGTATATAGCCAAAACAGGTAGGACATCCGCATGGCAGGATGCTCCCCTGTTTCCGGAATCTTGCGTCGTTATTTTCTAATGCGAGGACGTAAGATTCTTTTTATTTGCGGAGCCGGCACCAACACGCCTTCCATGGCGTGTATGCTGCCTTTCAGCCGCATCCATGCGGCCTCCCCCCTTTGATTTTCTCTCGCATAAGAAAATAATCTCCTCGATTAAAAGGAAACAGCGGAGCAAACAGCCATGCAGCTGTCGGCTGCTCTCACTTTCATATTTACATTAATGATAAAATCAAATTGGTCACCCACCCTGTGACTCGGTCGAA
>Ga0181612_183238_pt1 | contig 22141 bp, 23 predicted proteins | sample HoacroProtozoa21_FD_119630 | JGI IMG/M metagenome (GOLD analysis project Ga0181612, IMG submission 119630) | Hoatzin crop microbial communities from Cojedes, Venezuel. Combined Assembly of Gp0051906, Gp0051904, Gp0051908
ATTTTCCCCCGGTTGCCATGGGGGGGGGTGGAGGCATTTATGAAATGAAAATACTGTTTGTGACTGAGCAGAATTTTCTCTCTTTTTTTTTTTTCCCCTTTTTTTTTTTTTTTTCTTTCTCCTTTCCCCTTTCCCCTCTAAGGGAGTGGTTGGCACAGCTCCTTTGAAATCTTTGTGCTTCCCATCCTCCCACTTTCCCCCCCAGGATATGGAGGAGGAGATAACATTGCCCGGGTGGAGTTTGCTGCTGCTCCCGCTGTGCTTTGGCCCTCGCTGTGCTTTGACCTGGAGAGCGGTGGGCAGCCGGGAGGGGTGGGCGAGGGGGCCAAGCTGGCCATACTCCTCCTCCATATGCGGCTCCACCTACGTGTGGTTTGCTTTCCTACCTTCTCCAGGCCGTGCAACGTGGATAAGGGTATTTCATGGCTCCCCTGGTTCCCACAGCTTGAAGATGTCTCGTGCTCTTGCCCTCTCCCAGTTTGCCCAGCCACGGCTGGGTGCTCTGCTTGTCCCCGTGGTTGTTGCGACATGGGAAACGTCCTCAGCGCTGCTCGGTTTGCTCGGCCTTGGCCAGCAGCCCAGCTCCTTGTGTTTCCCAAGGTGGCTGGGGAGTTGCACTCCCCTGTTTTTTACTTGTTTTGGTTTTGTGTTTTTGGTTTTCTTTTGTTTTTTTTTGTTTTTTTTTCTTCCCCTATTTGCAACAAAATCAGCTGAGCTGGGATTAAACCTATGACAGGCATGTTCTCAATAAGCATTTTCACCTCTGTAATACTGGAAGGCGGTGGGGAGCCCATCCTGCTGGTGACCAGGGACCCTGGGTCAACCGTGGCTTGTTCCTCTTTCTGCTCCAGATCTCCCCGAGTGGAATTTCGACGGCTCCAGCACCTTCCAGGCTGAGGGCTCCAACAGCGACATGTACCTGCGGCCTGCTGCCATGTTTCGGGACCCTTTTCGCAAGGATCCAAATAAACTCGTTCTCTGCGAGGTCTTCAAATACAACCGCCAGTCTGCAGGTGAGTGGACCTTCTCCCTTCTCCTGGTGGAGGTGGTGTTCCTGGGGAGGGGAAAGGGGGGGTTTATCCAAATGCTGTTTATGCCCTTAGCATCATGCGTGACACAAAAATAATCCTTGTCCTGAAAGTAAAAGGCAAACAAAGTGCTGGTGGTGGACAAAGGGCTGGTCCTGGGATTCTTCACCAGTGCCGCTGGGACTCGGACTGTAAATGGAAGTGGAAATGAGGAATGCAGGTGGAGATGTTCATAAGCCTCATGTCGCTTTTCTGTTCTAGAGACAAATCTCCGATACACCTGCAAGCGGATTATGGATATGGTGTCCAACCAGCACCCCTGGTTTGGGATGGAGCAAGAGTACACTCTTCTGGGGACAGATGGACATCCGTTTGGCTGGCCTTCCAACGGCTTCCCCGGACCCCAAGGTAACCTCTCGGGAGTCTGCGCTGGATGGAGTCAGGGTTCCTTAATGCTGTGTTTGAACTGTAGTCCATGTGATGCAGCTTAAGTGCTTCAGGCGAGCTGAAAGATTCCAGGTGTTCCTAGAGCTGGAGGTGGACAATAGCAAGCGGGATACTGGCAAAAACTAACCCACGACATTAAGGTCATTACAGAAGGGCTAAGATGGTGATTAGCCACGTCCAGATCTGCTGCTTGGTTTGTTAGTCTGCAGGTGATTTAAGACATGACACAGCATGACCCCAGACTGTCGGAGGGACTCATTCTCCATCAGTGCTCTGCTATTGCTTCCATGAAAAACGGATCTGGGGGCTTTTCCACACATCACATGCCTTTGGAGAGTTCTTCCCTGTGTGTGCTTTGTCTTCAGAGAGTTTGGGCCTTTTTCCTTTCTGGAAACTCATGTTCCCCTTGCTGTTCACGTGTGCCATTGCAGGTCCGTACTACTGCGGTGTAGGAGCAGACAAAGCCTACGGCAGAGACATTGTGGAGGCCCACTACCGAGCATGCCTTTACGCTGGCGTGAAAATTGGAGGAACCAACGCAGAAGTGATGCCAGCCCAGGTAAATGCCTTTAGGTGCCTGGTGGAACGAGATAATGCAGAAGAATCCCAGGCAGCGGGAACTTGTGGCTCTGAGCCGTGTAGTTGTATCAACGACCAGAGCGTAAGGGGGTGGGAAGCGTCTTGCTGCGAGTGTCTCTGCACCACTGAGCCACTGACTCTTGCTCCTCATAGTGGGAGTTCCAGGTGGGACCATGCGAAGGGATTGAGATGGGGGATCACCTCTGGATTGCACGCTTCATCCTCCACCGGGTGTGCGAAGACTTCGGAGTCATTGTGTCCTTCGATCCCAAGCCCATCCCTGGGAACTGGAATGGTGCTGGTTGCCACACCAACTTCAGTACCAAGAACATGAGGGAAGATGGAGGTCTCAAGTAAGTTTTTTGAGATGGGCTGGTGGCATCCATTTGCTAGGTGGCAGGCTGGACTTGGTAACAGTGAGTTTTTTGCAGACCTTTGGCCCGTGCAGGAGACATTGCTCTGGTGCTTGGCATTATGTCTGAGCCCTTTTTTTCTGGATATATATTTTCTTTTTGTTTTTTGTATAATTATATACTCCCATCTTGCTGTTGGGTGGGAAGTTCAGCCAGCAGTCCAGCTCCATCAGTGATGATGGAAGCCAAGATGCAGCTATTCATAGCAGGCTGTCCGGCCCTTCATCTGCCATTGCTGCAAACAGATACACTCAGCATAGGCCTTTTTTTTTCCATAACCATGATGTAAGAGAAAGACCATTTGCTTCTGTCTGGGCCAGGCAGTGGAAGCTAATGCCATGTTTTCTTAAACAACGAGGTCCTGGAAATGTAAACCGCTCGTTCCATTGTGGGACTCGTGTGGAGTGCAGGCAGGGACCTTACAGCTCTTGGTTGCAGTGGAGCTCTGTGAAGGGATTCCTCCTGACAGCTGTGTTTTCTGGTCTTAATCTTAGTGATGCCCTGAGATGATGAGCCAGTCTGTGACCATGTGAGCTTCCCAAATAGCAACTTCTGTGTTAAGGTCTCTCCCCTGTGAGAGCAGGTTCGCCAGGGCAGTGTGTCTCTGGGATTTGGCCATGGTTTGAACTGGTGGTGTCCCACATGCAGCACTCCCAAGGGACCTTCTCAGGCCACAGAGACAGTTTTTCAAGAACCAGTCTGGGTCCAGAAGTAGGAGTGGAGAAAAGCCCTGTGTTGAGATGGTCAGAAAAATGGGCTGTAGGGTGCAGGCTTCAACATGAAGTGGCTTGGGGACAGCAATGAATCTGCCATGGTGTGGATGCAAGAGTCAAGAATGGCTCAGCTTGTACTGTCCGTCAGGTGCTCACTGTCTTCTCTTCCTCCTTGCTCCCTTCACAGGCACATTGAAGAGGCCATCGAGAAGCTGGGCAAGCGTCACCAGTACCACATCCGTGCCTACGACCCCAAAGGGGGGCTGGACAATGCCAGGCGCCTGACGGGTTTCCACGAGACATCCAACATCCACGAGTTCTCCGCTGGCGTGGCCAACCGTGGTGCCAGCATCCGCATCCCTAGGAACGTGGGTTATGAGAAGAAGGGCTACTTCGAGGACCGCCGGCCCTCTGCCAACTGTGATCCTTATGCTGTGACAGAGGCCCTCGTCCGCACGTGTCTCCTCAACGAAACTGGAGACGAGCCTTTTGAGTACAAGAACTAAGCGGACTGGGCCCACAGACACCGCCTTCCCCCCGCACTTCCCGCACCCCTAAACATCCCTTCTAGATGTAATCCCAAGGGTACAAGATAACACGTTTCGTTTCTCAGTAACTCTTGTTGTCTTGAGGTGGGGAGGAGGGCAAATATAGTTTTATCGATGTCTGTTTGTCATTGACTCTTCAGAAGACAAGAGAAGGAGAAGGTGTTAGAGAACTTTTAACCACTGTTTTATGTTTTGTCTAATTCATGTGTACATCTGATGGGATCCAATGGCTTCCAGGGACAGACTGCGCACACAAAAAGCCAGTAGGCGAGTGGAGAGCTTAAAACTGTAGCTGACTCCCCCCAGCAGTCAAATTTGGCATGTTAGCCACACCGCTGGCTGTCTGCTGAAGGATGGTTCTCTAAGGTTGGTGCCCTTCTGTGGAGAAGGGAAGATGGGAGCTGTGATGGAGCCCTGCGTGCTCCTGCCTTGTATGGTGTGATGGGGAGATCTTCACCCTCTGGCCGCTCTGAGGTTTCTGAATCTTCTGGCATTGAGCTCAGCATAGGAGCGTTGAGGAGAACTCCTGGTTCTGTCACTGGAAGTCAACTGGTGTCTGGCTCATAACACAGAGTGAAGTAGTATTTTTCTATTTAAATATAAAAACAACAAAAAAAATTATATATGAAAGTGGTTTTTTTTTTTAAGAGATGATGTTCCGAAGACTCACCTGGCTAGAGCAGGCAGAGCTCCTGAGGATGCTGTTGGAGGGCCTCCAGGTGGGCCTGAGGGTGAGCTTGGAGGGCTCGGTGGAGGAGACTCGGATGAGATTTGTTTCAGCATGGAGCGGAGTTTACAGGAGGCAGTTCCCAGACCCGGGAAGCCCACAGAAGCATTTATCACTGTAACTTGAGCAGCCGTGACACACTTATGAGTGTGTTAGATCAACAGGAGGAAGGCATCCTGAACTAAGAGTTGACTGGTCAACTTAACCAGGTTCTGGACAGAGCTGTTCAACATTTGCAGCGGGGCTAGCATGTCACTAAAGCAGGGCTTTTGATACAGGAAAGAAAAAGTTTTAGATTTTTTTTTTTTCTTTTCATAATGTTCTTAGTTTCTAAAACTGAATGGTTTTAGAGAGACCGTTGATGTCACTGTTGTGTCCTGGCTCTCGAGCTGCCTGCTGTGATGGGGGCTAGGAGAAGGGAGAGGCCACCTGTCCCTCCCGGCCAGCCCTGGCACCTCCCAGCTCATGCCAGGAGGTTCAAACGTTCTGGGATTTTACACTTGGGTATCTTAGATGGTGCCAGTTATATTCCGTTGCATTTGGACTTCTTCCGAATAGTTGTTTTTTTTTTTTTATATAATAAAAAAAGAAAAAAAGAACAAAACCTAATTCCGACTTCTGCCTCCTTTCTGTGGTATGTTCTGGCAGCTTCTCTTGTATGCTTGTTGCCTTCACCATTTGAAGGGAGTTTGACCCCCGATAGTGGGTAGGCTTTGGCTTTTAATTTGTGGGGTGGGGTTTTTTTGGGGGCAGGGGTCTTGCAATCCCTGTGTGCTCTCCAGAAAATAGGGTTTTGCAGGTGACTCTTGATTCTCTGGTGGATGATGGTCCAGCTGTGCCTGGAGTGGGGTTCTGCTTGTATGGGAAAGGGATTGGGCTTGAGGGTGTCCATAGGAAGGGTTCTAGGGTAAGCGCAGGTGTTTTTACAGCTCCCCAGACTCCTCCACACAAGTTATACATCTACAATCCCACAGAAAATGAAATTCCAGCAAACTTCATGCAAAAAGAGGCTTTGTGGAAGAGGACCCTTTCCCACTCTCCCTATGGAGAAAATGCTGCTCATCCACCTTTAGTATAAAACCAGGTATTCAGGAAACTAAACGAGGTAGTGGAAATATGTCACATTGTTCCCCAAGTCCTTTCTTCAGCTTGTGATGCTACTTCCCAGCTCCCCCAGAGGTACCTGCTCCAGGGGTGGATGCTTTAACCATTCCCATCTTTAAATATGCATTAACATCACACAAGCATACTTCTGGGCTGCTGAGGCTGTTCCTGCCATCACATTTTTATGGACCAAGTGGTCTTTTGCATCTCCCTTCTGGGGAAAGTTCAAGGTAGCACTTTCCTCACCAAGGCCCCCAAACTGCACGATTTCTCTGTGCCTGTGCTGGGGAGCCCCATACCAGGGTGGAGCATCACTGGAGCAGAAGCAAAGCAGACACCGTGTCCTTTCCTTTGACCGCAGCATGACCATGGGGACTTTGGTTGGAGAAGGGGTACTGCAAGCAGAAGAAACCTGTGCTGCTCTGGAGCCCCAAAATATTTGGGCTTTCTGCTGATTTGGATGAAGGGGGGGCAGCTACTGTGGTTTCTGCCTTCCAAGAAAATGTTACAGAGGAAAAAATGGATTACACCTAAATTAAGGAAACTTCTGTGAGGGCATTTGCACAGAAGAAGGGACAAAACATGGTAATGCTTGTTTTGAGCTTCTCTTCTCTGATGCCTCTGAACTGTGTGCATCCTCAACACTGGAGCCCTGTTCCTCCAGAGCCCCTTTTCTCCTGGGGCACGGAGGAACTGGCAAAAGGGAGCATGGCTTAGTTTTGGCCACCAAACATCACCAGCAGCCAAGGCAATAGCCGATGGGCCACCAGGTTTTGTCCTGGGGCTAAACACCTTCTCCCTGCGCCTCACAGAGCCTCACTGATGCAGAGATATGGAGTACCAGTTGTGTGTTCCTGCAGAGGATGCCGAGAGGATGCCATCTCCAGGCTGGCCATCAGGGTGATAGCAGGAGCAGGCTTCCATCCTTTACTTCTCCAGCTGCCTTGAACATAAGTTTAGGACAGGAGCTTCCCCTCCTCAGCTGAGAAAGCATTTATCCACTCATTTCACGATTAGACAGATGAAAACAAGGTCAAAACAACAAACATTGTGCTGCAAAATGGCTTTTCAGATGACTATTGAAAATATATATTTGAAAAAAAAGCTTAGGAGTTAGAGGGGAAAATCCTTCCTTTCCCCTAGACACTGTTTTCTGACTTTTTGCCTAAAGCCTCCTTGCTGAGTCTGCTTTGCAGTTACCTGAAGACGACGTAGGGTAGAAAGACCTCCTCTTAAGGCTGTGGAGCTCTTGCAAATTAAGCCTGACCCCTTCAAAAAGCTGAATTTACTACTCATGTGATTATATAAAACTTTTTGACTTTTAATCTTAGCCTCGCAGGAGGAAGCAAATCTCTTTTTTGTGTTTGCTCACACATCCTTAAAATGTGAATGATGATATAGAAACGTTCACTGGATACATGAAAATGCAAGTGTTGGCCCCAGAGGGTTTGCTGGGCACATCCGAGCACCAGGAACCGCTCCGAATGAGGCAGTCAAAAATAGCACCAGCTTTTTGAAGTGCCTGGTGGTTGCGCTCCCTTTTAATCAAGCATCAGCTTAGGAGACAAGGCTGCTCCAAAACGATTAATATATCTGCTCACAGGCCAGGCTTTTCCCCGTAACTGAATTTTAAGGCAATCAAAATAAGATTAGCCACAGCTCTCTTCAAATATGGCCTGCAGCAGATGAGCTAATCAAGATCACACTTGCAGCATCTTTTAACACTAGGCTGTGCAAGCCCAATTACGGTGAGGACATGAGGGCTATTCTCCTCCTGAAAGCCCCGTGAAGCAGGTGTGTCTGGTTGGGTTGATTCTGCTCTTTCAGAGTGCCTTGATGCTGCTCCAGTAGCCACATAGCAGTCCCTCCCTTTTTTTTCTTCTGGTATTCAGTGCTATTTGATCTTCCTAGATGACCCTTTCTGGTAGGTCAGCCTTTGCATACTTCTGTAACTTCCAGCCCTGGCTGTGACTGCCTATCCCTTCTAGAACAGAGCTTCTGGAGGAGAAATCTTAGGTGAGTAAGGTTTTGCTGAGCTGTCTTTTGGATGCCATTACCTGGGGGAGGGGGGAGAGAGGCAAAATTGTTTTAATTTCTCTGAGTCCATGTTCTTCTCCTTTCCTGGTTTGCTGATATTGGCCTATTTCTCACTGTGGAGGATGGGAAGGGATGGTCCCAAGGAGGAAGCCAGACACAGACTGCCAAGGGGCTGATTTGTAGAGCTCTGCAAGATCTTGTGTTATCAGGGTAGCCCCATTTCACTCTCTTTAAGTGCCTTGTGGAGGTCCAGAATATCCTCTGCTGTGGTGTTCAGAGAAGTCCTGGCTGAGATCCATGCTTGCTGTCCATCACCTGTGTTGTGAACTGGTGCAGTGCCCTAGAAGAGGGGCTGGAGGTCCTTTGCCCTCTTGAAGGAGGCCACAGCTTGCTCTGGAAAGGTGCTGGACCCCAGCCCACTGAGAACAGGTCAAGTGTGGCTAGTTGGTAGTTTCTTGTGTGAGCCAGATGAGAAAGCTGGTGGAGCTGGGAGGGGAATCCTGCCATCATGGATGTCAGTAATTTGGCTTCAGCTATGCCAGGATTTCATCCCGCTTGTTCGGTTACTGATTAAACTGAGGACAGCCGCTTAGGAAAGAAGTGGGAGCTCTTGAAAGGCATGATGTGCTTAGGTCTGTCTGGCTTCCCTGGCCAGCTGGATGCAGGGTCAGGCCTGGGGTGACTCATGAGTGGGTCCTCCACCCAGAGCGGCTCTCCTGGCTCTTCAGCTGAGATTGACCACCTGTGTGCAGTGGATAGTTTCACTGTGCTGGCTCTTGTGGCTTTTAAATTGAGTCCTGACTCTCTTTTCTCGCTGATAGAGGAGCCAGTCCATCTATAGGATTTGCAGTATGGAGAGACAAATAGCTTTTCCTGAGGTCTTGTAGGTTGTGTGGGATATCAGTCACTGAGTAATGACCCATCTGGATGCCCAAAGGTGTTGCTTGTTGATTGCCTGGCTCATGAAGAAATGGTGATCTCAGCTCACTCCTTGTTACTCTGCTCAGTAGAGCATCAGTAGGAACCTGCTTGGATGGGGAGAAACCCAGGTGTGGAGGGGAGTTTGGGGGAAAATCCACGTTGTGTGTCTCCAGAATGAGCACCAGGGATGTAGCTCTTCGCAGTCTTGTAGGAGGACTGGGCCCTTTGCCTTTCCTAAGCCTTTTCCCTCACTGCTCCTTTCCTCCCTTCCCTGGTGAGATGGTGCCAGACTGCTGCATGTGTTGAGGTATCAGTGCAGGGGGGAAACTAGGATTTACCTCAGCCAAATAATTTCTTTTTTTCTTTTTGTTTCCCTCTCCATCCTGACCTGCCTACAGGCTGGCATGGCCGGGCTATTTTGCTTTCATAAGCTGCATTATGTAAGCCATGTCTTGAGTGGGGATGCAGTGCCAACTTGGACTCCGCAGCGGGAAGGAGCTGCATTCCTCTGCCGCTGGGTTTAATCCTTGCCTCCAGCCACAGTTGGTTTACTGGGAGGAATCAGAGGGCTGTGCCGAGGTTTCTAATCCCTTGCCCCAGGTGAAGCCAGCTCGTTTGTGCCGGAACCCTGCTTTCCTTTGTCAACAGGTTGTGCCCGTGACTCCTGTTGGCAAGCCCTTTCCTTGGCCACTAGGAGCGTTGGCCCAGGCATGCACACCACACCTTGGGACCTTCCTTGCCTCCCCTTGTTTGTTAAATTCTCTGTGCTCCGCGGCGAAGGTTGCACTTGCTCAGGAAGGCTGAGAGGGGGAGAGAAAAATGGAAGTGGTGGCTTCTACAATTCTAGCCCCAAAAAGCAGTGGCAAAGGTGGGTTGCCAGGCTGGCGTGGCGAGCAGACCCTGGGGAAGACCATGTCGGTACCAACAGCTTCTCCACCTGTCTCACCATTGACTTCCCTCCCAGGGTGCCATGTCTGTAGGACATGACCCTTGCCCCACGAAGGATCTGGGGGATCCCTGGGCATCCTGCACCCCAGGGGTCCTGTGGCACCAGCCCGGCTGGGTGTAGGGTTCAGGACAGCAATGGGTGCGTGGCAGGGCGTGTGTTGGCTCCCCATCAGCCTGAGCAAGCTGCCATCAGCCCCTGTGCTCAGGACTGATGATCTTCAGGACCCCATTGGGCTGGGCATGGACCACGCAGGTTCAGAAGGAAAGGTACTCTTCCTCCATTCAGATTTTCAATGAAGCTGGCAGCAGCAATGCCTTGCTGTGTGTTTTCATGTTCTGTGGGTGGCTGAGGCACTAGACTCCACAGTTTCTGCTGGCAGCTTTCCCCAGTGCCAAATATGCTGTTAAAATGATAATTATTAATCAGATACAGGTTTGGGCTGCTTTTTCTCATCAGGAAGCTGGATGGCTCAAGCCCATCCGTATGGCTCTTGGAGATGCTGAGCAGCTGGCTGGATTGCCCAGCTGCTTCTGTCCTGAGCCAGAGCTTGGCCAAAATGCTGAAAATACTGGGAAAGCGAGTGAGTAGGATCCTCCTGCCCTACTGAGCTGAACCTGCAGGATTCTGGAAAGCATGCTGGCCAGCAGGTATTTGGTAAAATTCTAGGATCAACATTTGACTCAACTGCAAAAAGCAATCTGCTCAACGCCTCTCTGTGTTTAGGGGATCCTGAGCAAGCCACCAAGTTCAAGGTGGGAGTAGCCGTGCCCAGGGCTATGTTGTCCAGATGCCATTTCCATTTAGGAAGCTGCTTGGGAACAGCTGGGCTTAGAGATGGGCTTAGCATGTCTCTGAAACTTGGAGGCCAGAGCTCCAGCTGGCTGAATCACCGAAAACTATGCACTTGCTCTGAAATACAAGATATTTTCAGACTGTTTTCCACCCAGACAGAGAACACATGCAGGGTGATTAACTGGCTCCATTTTTTCCACCTCTCCCTGTGGCTGGTTCTCCTGGCAAGATCTCCATCCGCTCTTTAAAATACTTTCACTGTACCATGGATGCCTTCCCTTCCGGCAAATAACCGTGCCAGTGCTCAGCGGGTGACACTGTCACCATGAGCTGTAGACGTATGAGGAAGCATTTCATTAAGAGAAGAGATTGCTTTGGAGTGGAAGTTTTTTATCTATAATCTCTCCAGGATGAAGGAAGCTGCTCGTGAGGCTGGGTGGGGAAGGAGGTGGTCTCTGGCAGGGCTGTCCTCAGCTCTATTTTCGGGCTGTGCATAGAGCTGGGGGTGTGCCCCATGTACTAGGAGTCAGGGACATGCTGTGGATGGTGGTTTGGGACCAAGGAGCATCCTAAGGGTTTGTGGCATGCTGGCAGTCTGTGCCATGGAAATGTCCTGGTCAAAGTGAGGGTTTCCATCGTGGTCATTGGGTCTCTGTTTTTGTGGGGAGGGAGAACAGATTTGGCAACAGTGCTATCTTACTCTCAAAGTGTGAGCTGTAGAGCTCATGCAAGGCAAACCCTACTCACACCAGCTTCTCTGCACAGGGTAGGGTATAGCTCAGAAACAACAAGGGATAAAGGGCAATATCCAGGACCCTGCAGAAGGCATCTGACTGGCTTGTATAAGCAATGGAGAGCAGAAGGGGTTGAATACAGCCTGAATGATGGTACTGCAACAGCCCTGCGTGCAGGGAGCCGGGCTTTGGCATAGCAAGAGCAGAATTGCTCCGAGTCACTCCCATGATCTCCACTCACAGTGGCTCCAAAGCACCCGGGAAAGAGTTAGCTGCCCAGTTTGAGCCTGAGCATGGGTCAGCATCAGTCTACACGGTTCCTCTCAAGACAAAAGCCAGCCCTTCTCCATGCTGTGCCTTGCAGAAAGGCAGCCTGGGCTTGCTGGGGGAGGTCATGGTGGAGAAGGTCATGAAGCTTGTTAAGATGGGAGCTTCTGCTGGAAGACCTGGTCTCAGTAAAACAGAAATCTCTGTGCAATGCTTGGGGTAGGGGAAAGGCAGTGATGCCACATGGGCTCTGCAGAGCACCTGCAAGACCTGGGTGAATGGGTTTCTAGCAGGCCATGGCTGAGCTGGATCGTTCCCAGGGTGCCAGTGCAAACAGCGTGTGACCCTGGTGTCATGGGACATCTCGAGTGGGAGCTAGTGACAGCTTAGCCCAAATCGCTCTCTGATATCCAGCAGCTCGCCCTGCTCATCTGCCCCCTCCTATCCAGCCAGTGAAAACTGCTCACACGAAAGCTAAAGCGAACGCTGCAGTACTTGTCTTTTTGCTGTGAATAATGTCAGGCCTTTTTTCTGTGCACGCTATTGAAGCAGCAGCTGTATTTCAACCAGCTGGCAGCTCTCTGGGAAGAGATCAAGTGTTCTTAGCAAAGTTGGGCCAGATCTACGGCTGTGGAAATCAGGGTAATTCTGTTTGACCTCAGCGCTGAGCTGCTTTATACCAACTTTGAACTGGGCTCCCAGACCAAGGCTTTGGGGGATTTTTGGTGGAGCAGAAGTGCTCTTTGATGAGGAGAAATAGTCGTGTGTGCTGTTAGTGGTGTCCACTGGAGCAGGAGGACCAGGAGCTCGGCTGTGGAGCCAGGCAGTGGCTGCTGCTGGGCAGGATTTTGGTTGTGGGGGGAGGTCCCTGAGCACTTGCTGTTGGATACCCCTCTTCTGACGCATGCAAAAAAAAAAAAAAATAGGAGACTTTTCTGTGTCCGGGGCACCTGGAGCTGTGTATATGTGTATATTGCTACACTCTGCCCGTGCATGCTGCGAGACCAGAGCACCAGCCCTGCAAAACATCCAGCCCTTCTGGGAAGCATCCGCAAGCACCGTGTGCTTGTCCCGCAGGATCTCTCTGCCAGGTACCACAGGGCAGGTGTCAGCCCTTCCTCCGGGCTCGGGAAGAGCTTGTTTTGAACGTCAGAGGCACAGAAAGCAGAGAAAGCAGGAGCAGATGTGCCTGTGGGCACTGCTGGCCCGTCTCCCTGGCACGGGCAGGAGTTGCTCCTCTGTCACTGCTGCCCGCAGGCACCTGCCCCTGTGCTGCTGACCCCGGCGACACACTGGCCCCCCCGTGCCAGCACTGCCCCGTGCTTTGAGCCAGACCCCCGTCCTTTGCACGTGAGGTCTTGGGCAGCAAAGCTGCTCTGTGTGCTGGATTCATTAAAATAGCGTCTCCTCGCGATGCTTAGCTCAACCCTCCTGTCCCTCTGCTCCGTCTGCCTACGAATGGGTCACTCGGCATGGGGTTGGGATAAGAGGGATGTGGGGGGCTGGAGAAGGCTGGGAGGAGCTGAAGGAACATGCTCAGATGAGAGGTGGGTTTTGTTAGTCTGTGAGATGTTTTTTTTGTTGTTGTGTTTGGTGTGTTTTCCCCTCCTTTGAGCCATTTGTTATATGCTTGTAATGGGGAAACACGCAACCTTTCTCGGTAAGAAAACCCTGAAATTTTTTTGGCTGCACCCATGTCCTTCTCAGCGCTGTTTTCTATTATATTCAGAGAACTGGTTCCTAGTCCTGAGGAGCTGTGGGGATCTTTGTCAGAGGCACACTGTGCCTAACCCTGCTACGATCAGAGCTTTTTCTCTGCTTGGCACCTCCCTCTCCCCTCGTTGAAGGAACAAAGGTCTCTGTCCCCGCCGTGCCAGTCCCAGTACCTGTGCTGGCTAGTTCCAGCTTGCCCCCATCAGTGGGGACAGCATGGATGTGCCCTCAGCACAGCGGCAAGTGGAAGTAGCAGCGACGGGAGCAGCGGGGCTGAGAGGAAGGCGCTGAATAAATCATGCCCGTGGATGGCTTTTTCTGCCTGACTTGGTTTCTCTTTGCTAGGAGCTGCACGGGGTTTATTGCACTGCACATTTCTGCTCCGTCTCTAGCTTCGGTTGGGTGTGCTGGGCTCATGACTCATTTGCATGGGTGCGCTTTTCCAGGGCTGTTGACATCTGCTGATCTCAGATTGCTTTCCAACCATTAAACCCTATGTGGTAAGAGAGAATTGAAGGAGGGGGAAGGCGCCTCATTAATTTTTACTCCACCCTGCATCCTTCCCACTCTTTCCTCTTGTGGAGACGGGGAGGAATATTGTTTTGCCCGCCCTAGGGGGAAATGAGATGCTATTTAATTGCCTGCCACCACATAGCATGGCTGGTGGAGTCAGGGGCTAAAGGATGTTGTGCTTGGCTGTTGCTGCATGGTGCTTCAGGAGGATGGTGCGTCCTGAATTGCAGCCTAACCTGTGTCAAGCCTGCTGCTCTGATTGAAGTGGAGTGGGCTTTGGGTAAGATGCCTTCTTCCTTGCTGCCTGGATTACCGCCCTGAGCAGCCAAGTCCCCAGTGTTGGTCACGGTGAGCTGTGACTCCTGTTTCTACATTTGCTAGGGCATGGCCACCAGACTGATCTAACCAGCCTTCTGGGCAGGCTCCCGCTTCAACCTCCTGCCTGCCTTGGCCCTGTGGCTCGCGGGATGCTCGTCCGGTCCCTGCCCTGTGTGGCTGGGCGCAGGGAGGTTCCCGGAGGAGGAGGAGGACTGGGAACCGCTGAGTAAGGCCAGACAAAGGGCGAGCTCACTTCTGCAGTCTGTCGTCAGCGGGAGCGATGAAATGATTAACTTGGTGGGGACGTCAGGGAAGCGTGGCTGACTGGAAGAAGTCTCTCGCCCACTGCTGGAGTGAGCGCTTGTGAGCAATCGGCTGCACGCTGTGGTTTTAACCCACGCCAGCACGCAGCATTCAACCCTTGCTCTGGCTCCTCCTAACCACACATCTCCAAGCCGGCAGCAACCCTCACCTCCTCACGCCCAGCTGTGTGCCGAGCCCCGGGCATCCCCCTGCTTCCATTTACAGCTTTGGGTAGAAATCAGCCTCTGCAGGGTAAATTGTGCCTGAGCAAGGTCATGGCCTTTGGGGTTTTGGATTTTTTTTTTGAGTTTGGTGCTATTTTGCAGGTGGTATAGCAGAACACCGCTCTGCGGAGCTGCTCTGTATTTAAAAGCAACAGCAAGGAAGAGGACGCACGCTTTTAGCATCCCAAATATATTGAGGTCAAAGGCAGTTTGCAAGGAAAATGGTGGTTATTGCTACCTCTGAGAGTGCCAGCGCAACCTGGAATCTGAACAACCACATGGTGCGTGACCTCGCTGGGTCCCAGCTTGGCTCCTGCTGCTCTCCTGGGCATGGGACAGCATGGGGATGGCCAGGAGCCAGGCTGCTGCAAGGAGCTCGTTCTGGTGGGGCAGGCATGGACTTCCATCCTAGCCCAGCTCAGTTTCTGCACTGTCTGACAGTGCTGAGAGCAGCCAAGTGAGATTCGGACAGAAAGGTTCTCCACTAATGGATGCCTGCTTCTCTTTCCAATGCCCTCAGCTGATGTTTTATAGGACTTTCAGATGTTTAATATCCAAGGGCATTTTTTTTCCAGGGTGGGCTTTTTCTAAGAGAGTTGAGAGGGGGAGCAAAGAACATGATGTGGTCGTATTTTGCTGTAGCTAAATCTAGGTGTTGTGTGGTAATGGAGATTTATTTCTCAGTGAGATCATCCGCAGGAAGGCAGACCGTGCTTCCTGAGCAGCAGCAGTATTGATGTGGCGGCTGGGCTGATTTTGGGCGATGGGCATGGCAGCATTTGTTAGGAGAGGTAACACTTCAGTTAGATGCACTGCATTGCTGGAAGAAAAACAGATGACCACCTGGCACAAGGGCAAAAAACCAAGAAATGTATAAGCAGAAAATTGGCCAGCTTCAAGCTAGGTGCGTTCCTTGGTTTGAGGACTTCTTGCTCCATCTCAGACCTAAGATGGATTTGGGCCAGCATCTCTTTGGGGATTTCCTAGCTGTCTAGCTAAAACATAATTGCTTTCCCTACAAACTTTTAAGGACTTGAAACCCGTAGTTTATCCGTCTTAACTTTCGTATGTAAACAAGGCTGAAAGGGAGAAGATAAAATGTGTACGGTGCTCTTCGTGGCTTCCCATCTCGCAGCGCTGGGGAAGGGGCGTACCGGGTGGGAGATGAGGCTGGCTCTCGGGGAGACAGGGAGATGGGGACGGGAGTCTGCTCCAGGAAGGATTAATGCAAACACCTGGCGGAGCAGATAGCAGCCAAATCCTGCCTGGATCGCTCCCAGCTCCCCTGCTCTGCTCCTGGGTTGGTGTCTGGAGAAAGGCGGGGGGTGATGAACCTGATCCCGCTGCGGCAACGGAGCATCTGGGAAACGCTGCTGGAAGCTTACTGTCGAAAGGTGACTCCACCTTGTAGGTGTCACACCAGGGCTGGGGTGAAGCAGCAGCAAGCAGGAGAAACAAAGATGCCTTTGTCACAGTTCCCCTGCCCTGCAGACCTGCCTGGCCCCGCGCCAGTGAGGTGTCTGGCTCGTTACCGAGACGAAGGATTTTGGGGAGGGCTGGCTGAGCAGCCACGAGCTTCCCAGCGCTGGAAATTTTGTGGTAGTTGCTGCGGTTCCAGGTGAGAGAACCTCCCTCCTGGCAGCAGCATAATGGGGCTCGGATAGGGTAACCCCTGGAACATCCATAGGGATTGCACCTGCCCTCCCAGCCCTCCTTGATGCGGCAGAGATGTGGAATGCAGGTGGGTGGGATGGGTGGCCTCTCTGGGTCCGTTTGATGGTTGGACTTGATCTTAGACGTCTTTTCCAACCTTTATGATTCCGTGACCTGTGCAATGTCCATGTGTCACAGGCGGACAGGGGCGCAGGCATGCGGGTGGGCACAGGCAGGCTGCCCCCGGGAACGGGGCGAGCGTCAGTGCGTGGGTTGGCACGCCGCCCGCCCGGTTCTGCCTCTAATCGCCGGCACTCTGACCTCGGCCAGAGATGTCCTTCGTCCAGCCTGTGCCAGACTGACCTCTGCCGTGCAGGGCCACCCCCTCACCGGGCTGAAGGGAAAGCTCGGGGACATGCGGGTGTCAGGACTGTATCGCTTGCTCTGGAAGGGGAGGAGATGAGTTCCTGCAGGCCTAGGATGCACCCTTAGAAATGCCAGATTCTACCCAGAGGGTGGGAAAATCCCATCCCCTGGGATCTCCAAGCAGCTTGTTCCACCAGCATGAAACCCATTTAAAACCCATCCCCTTTTTAGGGGGTAGGGAAGGATGCATCAGTCCTTATGCACATGTATTTTCTCTGGTTCTTTGCCGCAGGGCAGGTAAGAAGCAAGCTCAGCTGGTACATCCCCTCCTCCCTGTGACGCCGTTTGTGTCGCAGGTTGTTGTTACCGTTTTGGAAAGCCCCTGGGACCGTGAGAGTTAATCCTTCATCCCAGCTGCTTTCCTCCAGAGCTCAGCAGGAAGAGGGATTGTGCTAGGCAAGGGGCACCACTGTGTAGGGGGAGGAGGGGAAAAAAAAAAAGCTTCATGTTCAGACCTTTTACCTAATTTCCAAAGGTTCAGACCTGAGGGCCATAGCAACGCGAGCTGCCGGTGGTGTGATTGGAGGCAGCGGGTTGTGCCAGGCTGCCCTCCCAGCCAGCATCCTCGCCGTCAAGGCCGGCATCGGCTTTCTGCCTCCCCTTCCCCTCATCCACGGGATGAGTTTAAGACATCAGGTTGTCGGGTTTTGGGGTTCTTTTTTCAGCTGTTTGCCTTTGCTCATTGCAAGTGCATTTTCCCTGGTTTGTGTGAGGTGTTTAAATAGTTCTTGGCACTTGTGAAATCAGAGGGCATCCAGAGAGGGCTGTTCTCATGAAGACCTGCCTAGAGATTAACAGGGTGGTAAAACCCCAGAAAGTTGTTGTGTATATTTGTATAACCATGTAGAAGTGAGAGGGGTTGGCGCTTTGCAGCTACAGATCAGAGCTGGGCCCAAAGGATCTTGAGGGCAGCAATACTTTCCTTTTACCAAGATCAAATAAGCTTTTGCAAAAAATATCAGGGATTCCTGCAGACCAAAAGCAGAGATGTGACTTTGGGCAACAAAGACTGCAAAATGTTCTTGTTATGCCTATGCCTTGCTAATTCTCCTTTTGGATTTATTAATGTGGCTCTACCATCAAGTTCATCTCCAAGCGCAGCCCATCCTGGAGTAACATCTCGCAGTCTCTGCGAGGAAAAGACCCGCTGAAACTTGGATGTGGTCCCCGGGGGTTTTCTGAGCAACCTCTTGCTTCGGTGGCACCATCCCCTTTTCTTGCTTGGTAGCACTGCAGAGCTGAGGCAGCCGTGGGCTCAGTTTCTGCAGGTCATGGAGATCAAATCGCCCGCAACTCTTCCCCAGCCACTCTTCGGAGCAGAATTGCGTTTTAATCTGAAGAGGTGAGCATTTCTGACAGTGCTGGATCTGTCACGGCAGTGAGTGATCAGGGAAAAGAAGCAATAGGAGTGGTTAAAAGCAAAAGTTCTTGCTAGGGGAAAGATGAGAATTGGAGGAGCAACTGAGTTGATTTAAATAGAGGAAACCTGTATTCCCCGGATCTTCAGGATCGCTCAAAGCTTCAGCAGAGCAGCGAACTTTGATGACACCCATGCTACAGTTCTCTTGCACAGGCAGCATCTTCTTTCAATCCTTCTTCCTTGATGAACCTTGAGTTTAGCAGAGCGTGTGCTTAAGCAACTTGCTGAATCCACTTCATTCTCCTTATGTTGGCACCAGGTTCCCTTCGTCACGGGGAAAAGTTTTTAAGTGTGAAGCTGCCTGCATTTCTGCTCCTCCTAGCTTGTGCATGGCCGCCTGTGTTTACAGTTCCTTTCCTAGAGAGGAGCACATCTTTCCGTGCGTGTTGCATATTTATCTTCGAGTCTGAATTAGTATTTAAGAAAAAAGAAGGTTGCTATACTCCAGACAAAGCTACATTTGTGTTTCCTGGAGACTTGCTGTGCTCAAAAGCTTTCTGTGCATCCCCGTAGCTTTTGAACCCTGCCACAGAGCAGTGAAACACAGTTCGTCCCTAGGGAGCTGTATGCAGAGAGGATCAGCTTCCTTTGGATTTTAATAAGCCGTGAAATTGGGTATTTGGCTGTTTGCATTATTCTAGTACTCTAATGTCTGCATAAAAAATTTTTCAATTTTCAGTCCATTAATCTTAAAGATGATCTGTTGTGATGTTTCTCTTCTTGGGTGCCCTTTGAATGTAAGGTTGTCCCTTCAGCCACGTCCTGCTCCAGTGCTCATCAGCCAGCCAGTGGACATGTACAGCAGCTCTGAACAAATCCAGAGGTCTGGATTTGGGGCTGAGTAGCTCTTTGGGGAAAGCAATTGCAGGAGAGCTGCTGTATGAAATGACCTTGTGTCACGTCATATAGGAGCGATCCCCCACCATTCCCTGTCCCTTCCACCTCATTTATAGGGTACTTCTCAGGCACCGCTGGATTTGTTCAGAAAAGCCTTGAAAGCTTGGAGCGTCTCTGTGTGTTCCCAGAGGTAGAAGCCTGCAGGCACGTTTCCCTTGCAGGCATAGAGCAGACAAGAGCTGGATTGCTCACTTGCATCCAACTTTCTATTCCTAAGGAATCATTGGACTATGAATAGGATCCTTATCAAACCAGGTTCATCCAAAGGACAAGGCCATATTAATTGTTTGCAGAACTCCAGCGAATAAACAGCATTCCTCCTGATTCCTTATTTGCCTGCTTTAACTCCAATGGCCAACTCAAGCAGAGGCCACAGAGCTCGGCAGCAGGGGGGTGACAGCCTTTGGCAAATACTGGACAGTGCCCAGCTTCCCAGGTGGCATGATCAAGCACTATGGAAACAACTGGCTGGAGCCTTTAAATTATGTATTTGGGAGAGAGGAAAAAGAGTGCCTATCGCATCTGGGGGCCTAAATGTAGAGGGGAGGCCTGCTGTGAACAAGGCTTTTTTTCCTTGAAGCCATTTACCATGCTCTGGAGTATGGTGGGGAAAATGGATAGCCGTAATGGCAATAAAACAGAAGTGTGGGGCTTGGCTCCCTTCCCAGGCGAGGACTGGCATCCTAAAGCTGAAGGGCTGGAGTACAAGAGGCCGAAAGCTGTGATGACTCTCTGTGCCCCAGGAAAAAAGAAGGTGACGCAGGGCACGGCCAGAGCTCTCAACACCTGACATCTCCATTGCTTCTGTGACGTTCTCATTGGTCAAGCTGGTCATCTGCCTAAAGAGGAGAGGAAAATTTGCAAGCATCTTCCTTTGTCTCAGTGTAGACCGGATGGCCAAAAATCCTTGTTCTTCCAACCAGACTGCCTTGTCCAGCTATGGTTGTTCTCCAGAGCATGGCCGAGTGGTTTCTCTGCTGATGGGCAGCCAGGGCTCTGCCCCACGAAGCACATCACTGCCGGGGCTGGAGACTCGGAGGCTGAGCTCGCAGGGAAGGAAGGGTGCTTGCTTGATGAACTGCGTGGCAAAAGCTGGTGTTGATGCTGGCCGGGGCTGCTGGCTCACCAGAAGGTCTCATGTCTGCAAAATTTAAATCTAGGGCTAAATTTAAACACCAAAATGTAGCTTTTACAAGCCCAGACAATAGCCCAGCCCTCATCTCCAGTGGCTGCTCTAGCCAGCCCTCCCTTTGGCAAGGAAGAAGCTTTTGTTTTCCTAGGACTCCGGGCCAGCTTGGAATAATAACACCAGCGAAACCCTCCCTGTCCCAGCACAATGAAGCAGAGCTCTCAATTCCCAGATGTGCAGGAGGGAAGTGCCCAGCGTGTCTCTTCCTGACACTTCCCTTCCAGATGTGGAGTGGCAGGGAGCCGGAGGCAGCCCGTTGCCAGCCGGGAAGTGGGCTGGGGAGCGGGCAGTGGAGTTTTCCTTTGGAAACCCTCTGCATCTCGCTGCTCGCGGTCGGGGGAAGTGGTTTGGGCTGCCCTGCCAGCTATTCAGCTGGTTTGCAACAGCTTGAGTGGGCTCCTTCTGTGCTGTAGCGAGGAAGTGCTCCTCCAGCAAAAGGTGATGATGCCTTCCATCCCAGATGCGTCTTCCTCCTCAAGCAGCCCGCGGTCCCCATCTTCTCCTCCTCAAGCAGCCCGCGGTCCCCATCTTCTCCTGAGCAACACCAGTAGGGCTGGACTCTATTAAAACTACTGCAAACAACTTGATGGGACAGAGATCCATTAGCAGGAGACCTATCACCCTGCTTAGTCCTTATGTCCCAAGGACAGGGGTCAACATGAAGCCACTTCATGCATGGCACCTCATGCCAAAGTTGTGATGAGCAAGTTCTAAGTGAGCTAGTAGCCTCGTGGGACAAATTTGGAGATTGGAGCCTGTCCCTTGGGATGAGGTCGGGGTGTTTCTGGTTTGGCTGGCCCATGAAATGTGCCTTCTATGGGCAGTGCCCCGGGCAGAGGGATTCAGGCAGCGCTGGAGGGGGCTGCCCGTGGGCACAGCTGCCTCTCATGGTTCCGGCGGGTGATGCAAGCCAGGGTATCGTATCGTGTGACCCGGTTTGGCCGTACCTACCCGGTGGAAAATTCCTGCCCATGGGCAACGTCCTTCTGCCTTTATTTTTAAGCAGTTCGCTCAGGCTGCAGCTAACGCACGGAGATAATGGGTGCTGACGGGAGACTGGCTGCTAATTGGGTTTTTGCCTGGGCTTACATGATATTTGTAATTAAAGGAAGGTGGGAGGGGGGTTTGGTGGAGGAAGGGGACAAAAAGCACGCAGATGTGATGGGAGAGACCAAGCTTGCAGAGGAGCTGGGGCTCTCCGTGGGGGTCACAGGAAGGGATGCTTACGCTAAAAGTCAGCGTCGAGATTACTCATATCCCTGGCATCAGCGTGGGTTCCCTCCCAACTGTCAGTGTGCCGGGGAGGCTGGGGACAGGGTGTTCTCGCGTGTGGGATGGAGGTGCAGACCCCACACGATATCAGAACTGATCCATCCCCATGGGGCAACAGTGCTGAGCACTGGGAGAGGCCAGCTTAAATTTAGGGGTGCTCATGGCTCCCTGCTCTTCCTTTTCACATCCTTCCCTTTCGCTTTTCCCTTCATGTTTATGTAGCAGTACTCACCGCTCGTGTTCCCAGAGCCCACCCATTTGGGCTGAATGCTGTGCTGACACTTTGCAAATCCAGCCACTTATTTTCAAAGCTTTTTTTTTTCCCAAATTGAATTTTCCACTGGGTAGCAGGACTGTTTGTTTGGCTCTTTGGTTACAAGGGGAAAAATGTACACCAGGAAAAAAACCCAGTAGGTGTAGGTTAACTTTGAGCTTGAAGCTGTTTCACTTGCCATGAAGTGCAGGTGTCTCAAGTCAAAGATGTGCAGGAGTCTTAGCAAGATTAGATCTTGTAGTTTGTCTTCCTGAATGTGTAAATATATCTGAGGGAAACCTTTGCCCTGATGGCAGGTCAGGAGAGCTTCCAAAAAGAAATCTTGAGTAAAAATAGAAAGATTTGGACACACAAAACCATCCGAAAGTTGTAAACAACCTGTCTTAAGAAGGGATGCATTTAAAGCAAATCGGTGAGCAAGCAATCTCAGGAGCCCTGTGGAGCTGCTGGATGCCTGAAGTCTCACGCTGGAAGATGTGACACAAATGAGGGCAGTTCAAATGGGGCATCAGGTAAAGAGCAGCTATGGGTGATGCTGTGTCGAAAAGGGAGGGAGAATAAATGTTTTAATTCTTCACTATGAGGCTGGTGAGGCACTGGAACAGGTTGCCCAGGGAAGCTGTGGAGGCCCCCTCCCTGGCAGTGTTCAAGGCCAGGTTGGATGAGCTCTGAGCAACCTG
>Ga0181612_133219_pt1 | contig 22140 bp, 9 predicted proteins | sample HoacroProtozoa21_FD_119630 | JGI IMG/M metagenome (GOLD analysis project Ga0181612, IMG submission 119630) | Hoatzin crop microbial communities from Cojedes, Venezuel. Combined Assembly of Gp0051906, Gp0051904, Gp0051908
ATATCCTTAAGAGCACACAAAGTTCCCGTGTCTTGAGATGGTAGAACTGGAAGAAAATGCTGGCAGAGCAGGGCAACAGGAATACTCAGAGATCTGGAGTGTTGTCTTTGGAGTATTGTCTTGAGTGATCTATTTAGGTGAACACAAATCTGAAATTCGTCTGGTATTTGGCTTCTCTTGCTTAAGGCACTTTATTTTCTCTTTGTGAAATCAGCTCTGGAGACTTGTACTCAAATGGGTAATAGCTTAGAATCTTTGTTCCAACATTTTATTGTATCATTGCTTATTGTAAACCAATTCCAGAAGCTTTTATTTTAAAGAAAGAAATTCATGTAAAAATGGCACTTGAACAAAAAAAAAAAAAAAAACACCAACCCCACTAGCCTGTTCTCCAGTGTTTACTTAATTATTATGATCAGTGAGCTACTTGGTGGTTCTCCCCTTTATAACTGCAACTTCTGACAAGTATAATAAATGATTTCCAATTAAGGACTAGCAGAACTCACGACAAGAGAAATCTCTATCAATTTATTAAAACAAAATCTCTCTACACTGGAATAAACAATGTAGAACATTAAAATATTGCGCCAGTAGTGTACGCTTAATTAAACTTACATTAGTTAGGTAATTCTTTATAATTAAATAGGTATGATTTTTCTTTTTTTAGTAGTTTTCAATTCTGTATTTATAGAGAAGACAGACTTTCGGCAAATTCCAGTATTCCAAATCTGGTTCATTTTAACAGCTGAATGAGTTGGAGGTTTTATTATTTTATTCATTATTATACAATCATTATTATTAGTGTATAAAGAGGAAATTGGTCTAAAACAAATCTCGGTTGTTTGTTGTCACATATAATAGGCAACAAAATTACTACACTGAACTGGAATGATTGGGATTTAACATGTACTGTGGCTTTTGGGGTTTGTGAGTAACACTAAACATCTAGATTCAAAAATCCAGTCCCTTTGTTTATTTGTTGCAAAGTAATAATAAATCTTTTACAGATCATCATCATCATAATCTGGAGTACTTCACAGAATAAAGCATTATTGCAAGAATCTGTCCTCTGAGAAGTAATGAGTTCAGTCTAAAGCAAAACCAAATAGAAAAACTGCTGTGTTGACTCATGATGCTTTAAAAGACAGTATTTTCATTAGATTAAAAATAACCAAATTTAAATTGAGATTTCTGGCTTACTGCTCATGTTGGGAAGATTATTGTTAATAAAAATAGATTATGGTGATAACAAGCACCGATTATGATTTATCTTTTCACCTAATCAAATTCCAAAAGAAGTCTGGTGTAATTTCAGTCGTATAATCTAGGAAGCTTACTCTTCTAAATCCAGCTTTTCTTGATAAAATGATGTTAAATATTGTATCTGATAGCATGAACTGTTTTACGTATTGGCCCTCCTTCAAACCAACAATTAATCAAAAAAGCTGATTTGTTTAATGTATACATATCTGCATTTTAAAGGAGTGTTTTTGGAAGTGATATTTCTTTTGGAAAAGGCATCACATAGATTAAAAAAATCAATAATCACAGTTTTAGTGAATGTGAAACCTATAGTATATTTGGCAGGTTGGAGGCATGGAATTTTTTATTTCTTTTCTTTTCACAGAATCACAGAATAGTAGGGGTTGGAAGGGACCTCTGTGGGTCATCTAGTCCAGCCCTCCTGCCGAAGCAGGGTCACCTACAGCAAGCTGCACAGGACCTTGTCCAGGCGGGTCTTGAATATCTCCAGAGAAGGAGACTCCACAACCTCCCTGGAAGTTTTCTGCTACACGTGGTCCTGCCCTGAGAATATACTGCAGAACACTTCCAAGTCCTGGCTTTGCTGGAGCTCTGCTTGCAAATTTCTGCAGTGGTGCAGCGTATTGGCCATGAGTGTTGAGGAAGGTTAAGCTGGGATAGCTAAGGAATGGGTATAGAATATTACATGATATTGTATAAACTCAGTACTAATTTATCTGTTGATATAAAAGCCCAGTCAGAGTGCACATACTACCCAGACACTGTAAACTTCTCTGCTCCGTACAGATACCAAAATATTAGTTGCTTCTGAATGATCTTTTTCCCTTTGGGTGTGCTTTCACACCAGCAAGCAAAAAGAAAAAAAGAATAGAGCAAATCACAAAGTGAAAAATAGGAGTACCTGCTGTTATGATGTGAAGCAGTCCTTCTATAGTTCAGTGTTGTTTCGCCCTCACTTCTTTGTCAGGGCAAAGCAAAAGACTTTCCTGTGCATCGTGGTGGTTTTGGTCAAGAATTGCAGTACTCTGCAACCGAGAGTGTTTTGAATCCTGAAAGACAGATGTCGGCCTCCTTCCCTCTTACTCTTTTGACAGTGTTTTGTTCAAGTGCTATCACACTAGGGGCATGTAAATGTGGCTTAATCAAAGCATTTGCCTACTTTTTAGTGTACAGTACACTACGCTGTATTGTAGCTACTTAGAATATATGTGTTGCCATCAAACTTTCAGGAAGAGGTGAAAAGAAAAAGAAAGACGTGATAGAAAAGCTGCATGTAGTAAATGACTGGAAAAAGTCCAGCGTCATCAGTGTTTATACATCACAAGAGAAAATGTTTCTAAAGAAAAGAACCTAGCAAATCTGAAGCTCTTGAGTGGTGGCATCAGGGTCATTTTGCTCAGAAGTTAAACTGGTTTTTACTCACTTTTCCTACAGTGACTACACTTTTTTCTTGGTGTTCTGGAGTAAGACACAAACTGCCAGCTGTGTTCAGCCCTGAGCTGTGCTTGCAAAGACCAAGATTTTTCTAAAGGCTAGGGGCTTTAATAAGCAAAAATCACTTGGTGTCACTGGTTCTACAGCTTCAGAGTTTCCAGGGTTTGATAGCTTATGTAGCTGACAAGTGTTAAAAGTTCATGCCCTGAAGTAAAATATTCGTCAGCTACAGGCTCAATCTTGTGTGCTGAGACTGCAAAGCACCATTTTTAAAGAAAAGCCAGAGTGGTGTTCAGGGTTTTGACTTGAGCCATGGAAATTCATGCTAACCTTTCTAGAGGTTTCTATTTTTATGCTAAGGTCAATGTCACCTGGCAAGCAGGTTACAGTACAGTGAACTGTTAAGAGTTTTTGTGAATGAATAAACGTCAAAGAAGGCACGCTGTGGCACTGGTTTGAACTGTGCTTCTTCAGTATTGGGTCATGCACAAACTAAGAATCGGTTTCCATTAATTTATTAAAATTAAGAACCTGATAGTGGGAGTTGTAATGGTATTTCTTGATGGTAGGAGTGCTAATGGCTTACAATATGATAGCCCACTGGCTTTAAGTATCCCTCACTTTCCCACCAACAGTTGTGTATTTAAAATCTTTGTTTTAAAACCCAAGCAGAGATCTTTGTAGTCAAATCTATATGCGCTGCAGTTGCTCTATAGTCTGCCTGTGTGCATGACTCCAGATTGTTTTTGTTTTTTATCCTTAAGTTCTATTCGTGTTAGTGATTTGGGTTTTTACCTCTACTAAATGTTCGGTATTAATTTAATTTAAGTTTGTCTGCCATTTCACAGGCTACAGTCATTGTGATAACCTGTGAAGTTCCTTAGGTACAATTAGTTTTTACAAACCTGAAAACAGAATACCAAAACGAAGTTACCATATAAAGCAATACCAGACAGGTATTAAACCTCATCTGAATGAAGAGCTACTCTGTTAATGAATTTGGAGCTTACTCTTTAATTGGGTAGTGTGAAAGATGGAAATAAGAGTAGTTTGCATATGTGGTGTTCAAAGAGAAATGCAACACGCAAAACAAGGGTGGCAAGCTGATGATGTCTGGCCTCTTAAATGGAAGGAGCACTGTTTCTTCCTCCGTCTCACCAAAAAATGAGACTCTTGCTTTGTTTGTACGTGGTAGTATATTGCAATGCCTACCAAAAAATATTCACATAAGTCTGGGAGGAATCTTCTCTTCTGAGAAGAGGCTGATCCTGAAGGTTAATCTGCTGCAACAGTGAAAATGGCAGTAGCATTTTCTGTGACCTGTCACAGGAAGCAGAGGAATCTGTTCCAGTGAGCATCTGGTATTTGAAAAATGATTGGGTGGTGCAGACTAGGACTAGGTAGGTACTTTAAAAAAAATAAATAAAACACCCTTCTAGCTGAAGGATTGTGGCAGGTACAGTGAAACCCTTTGGGTTTTATAAGAGTATGCAAGAAAGGGCAGGAATAATCTTGCACCATGCCTTCAGGAGCCTAGCCACTGAAGACTTTTACTAGCCAACAGATCCCACAGTTAAAAGTAACTCTTCAGCTCTTCCAGATTTTATGCAACTTTCTGTTCTGGTAGACTGTTGGTCTAAAAATCGAAGGGCAGCATGACTCTTGCTCCATCTACAGGCAACAAAAGGCAAGTCTGACTGCACATCTGTGGCTGCAGTGTGTCTGGAGCTGCCAGCAGTGAACAGCCTCCAGGCCAGAGAGATTATGGGATGAAGTGGCCAATTTTCCCTCTTGTCCTTGGATTTAGACTCCTAATAAAATATATGCATAAATTCAGGTTTGAGATCTTATTGACATAGTGCCCATAGACTTCCTTAGGGGATCCTTCTGGGGAGGTGTAGCACTTAATTCAATGCTTGTCTGCCAAAAGAAATGCTGGGTTTTTTCAGGCTTTTCTCTCCAAAGTTCAGACTGTCTCACTCGCTTATTGTAGCCTCTAGGATTCTGTTTACTTAGAACTGTATTTTAACAGCCATGGGCACATCATGGCCAAAGGAAGAAAGATAACTTTATTAGAGACAAAATGGTTCAAAGTCTTAAGAACTTAACCAATGTATTGGATTAGAAGCTTATGATTAAGGAAGTGGGAACTTTAGTTTACTTCCTAGGGAAAAAGCTGAAGCATTTCTTGGTCCTGTAGCACTTAATTTTGACACGTTTTGGAGGAAATACATTAAGGTAAGAACGTGGAAAAAATACTTTTGTTAGAAAAGGGGCTTTTTAAAAAAAATCAGTCTGTTTAATGGTACTTTTTAAACTATGAAGAAGATTCAGTTGAATATATTGCTTTCAGAGAAAAATCATGAGACTCTAGTTACCACCTTTTTATACTTTTGGGTATAGAGGTTTCAAAAGATGCTACTATCTGCAGGAATTATGCTACATTTTGAAAGCTCATATCTGTGCCTACAGAGTAACTAGGCATCAGTGACAGTAATCACATTTACACAGCAACACCTGGTTGCACAAAAGCTTCATTATAACCTTTGGGGAATTTTTACACTTAATGTAATAGGGTGCTTACAGTTGTTTTATTCAGCATTACTCAGTTAAGAGTGTTTGTTTAAACCACTGATTTGTTTGGAGGGAGAATGCAGCAGCTGTTAAGTAAATTCCACTTAGAGTAACATTGCTGATAAAAGCCACATTGTGACTATGGGGTACTAATAAGTTGAAAAAAACTTCTCTATGGAAGTTATTCTGTATGTGTAAGCTTGCCTGGTCATGGTGTTTGTGCCATGAGTTGGATATCAGTTAATTGTCAGACTCCCTCTTAGCAGTTCAGAGAAACCCTCCTGCATCTCTTGATGGTGAGTTTCTTTGTGCTTCAACAGTCCTGTTGCCATAGGCCTGCCTTCAAGAAATCTTTGTAATATAAATAAGGCTTTGGCTAGGACTTCTTAAAGAGTTCTAAAATCTTGCGGGGTGCGGAGTCGTTTTTTTCCCCTCCCTCTGGTAGAGCATAGTCCCCTTTAGAGCAGTTCTTGGCACTTGGAAAAGCATTTCTTAACATTTGAGAAACCTGCAGAGTTTATACACAGCTCTCTGACACGCTGTTAAGCCATATCTTGCCATATCTTTAAGGATATTAAACAGTCTTGTTCTTTGCTGCAACTTTAGGAAAGAAATGAAGAAATTACAAAACTTGCACAGCCAAAACTGCACACTTGGACTTGATGGAATAGGATGATGGAAAATTGCTTTTTTTAGTTGTTCAATTTGCCACAAATTAGAGATTTTAAATGATATAGTGATTCCTAGATACTGCTGTGTAAGAAGGGCAAAAATTGGGGACCGAAGCATAAGTTTCTAGCCTTTTAGGTTCTGCTTTGCTTTTTTAAAAGATACTGTAATGTTGAAGAAATTAGGACTGATCAGTAAAACTTAAACATTTCTTCAGCGTGTGTTCCTTTAGCCTAATAAATGCTTTTTCATTACCCAGTGTAAAGCCCAAGCAGTCTTTAGTGCTTGTTGTGGCATCGCTGACCCTTTCAGACGGAAATAAGGGGCTGTCACTTTCATAATTAATGTGCTGCCTCATCTCTCACCCAGCAGGTCGTTACATATTTCAGCTTCATAGGCTCTAACAGGTACCTCTCTCATCACAGCAGACAACCAGAAGAATATGAAATGTAGTTTTGCATTAACTTTAGGCTAGCTCTTGCTCTAGATAAGCCAAATACTTGTTGAGTTGCAGGGGCTGCAATCAGACTTCCTGCATCAAAAGCACTTAAATAACACCAGCCATCTGCTTTCTTTAAAAGGAAATATGCAGAAAACATTCACTTGTAAGATCTTGATCAGACTTACTGCTAAAGCCTGCCCAGTTGTCTGAGTTACTCATTAAAATGCAATTAAGATCCATATGGTCCTTTATATAAAGACATGTGACACCAGTAACTTTCTTTGGTTAAAGCTGGAAACAAAGACTGAAGGCTGGAAAAGTCATCTTAGTGCTAAGAAGCTCTATTTTAAATATCAGTTATACAATAAGACAAAAAAAAATGTAAATATGACTTTGTCTACGAGTAGACTACATATGTTTTTATGCCTCAGGCGTATGGACTCAGATTTGTTTCGAATAAATGGATTATCATAAACAACTTCTGTTGGAAGAGGTATTATATATTACTTCAGGGAAAAACAAACCCTAGCGTCTTAGAACATAATGACCACCTTAACTGTATTGATAAAAATTACTAAGCGCAGGCTGATACGCATAGGGGTTGTTATTAAAAGCTGGAGTAAAACTCTAAATTAAAAGCATTTTCTAATGTTATTAACTATGAAAAGAATTCAAAACTGTTTGTAGAGTATTGGGGATATAAATTTGGCTTTAGGCTTACATGCCAAAAACTATACTTTCATATGAAATCTAGCGTACATGAAGTCATTACGCTGCAAGATCCACCTAGTAACCTACAGTTCCATTTGTTATTGTATTTTGAAGACTTAGACTTAAGTTTCTGTGTAAAATAGCAATGGTGTTTTAATGATTCCTTCTCTAGATTTATTACTATACTATAAATTCTGTCTACTTCCCTGGATTATTTCAGTATTGAATATCATTCATCTCTTTAATAAAATACAGTACACAAAGAACATGGTAAGTAAAACAGTATTTTGTTCTGGATGGAAAACTTCAAAGATTTATGCATTCTTTGATCCACTCACTAGGACAAAGTTTTGTGTTCTTATGCTCTAAGTACTTTAAAACTAGAAACTCCAGAAGTAATACAGCACTGTCTAATTAAAACTTGTGGTAAAACACTTGCTTAAATAACCATAATAAGGAGGAGTAATTCACTTATGCTTATGTAGGAGGCTGGTACTGATATTTTAGGGATTTTTTTAAATTAAAAAGCACGTTAACAGTTCTTACTGTTTGTTTTGTAGGCTGGAGTAAAGGGAAAGCTAGGCAGACTGCTTGGGATATTTGAGGTGAGCTATTTTTTTACCTTTTAAAAGCAATGTGGTTTTTCTGTGAGAGTTGATAAACTACAGAAATTTAACATCTACACAACAGAATCCAACTTAATTTTGCAATGCTACTGGAAATGGTGTTTTAGACAGTTGTTTTCCTTTAGTTGTTACATGATGTGCGAAGGTTTGAATAGGAAGATTTCAAAATACTTAGAACTTTCCTGGAAAGATTAAATTGGTACTCAGGCAACATCTAGAAGGTTTTTTTTTCAATAAAAGTGACACGAACATTGATAGCTGCAGGGTTTCTGAAATGTCACACATGCCTGTTTTGGGGCAATATTTTGACTTTTTCTTTCTGATTAGATTTTGCTGAAGTAACTTGTCAATTTTCATACACCTAAATTGATAGGTCTGTATATGAAGTATCTCATTATGGTTGTGATTCACTAAAAAAGCTAATGCTTTGAGTTACAGATAAATCTAACCTTTAGCAATACTATGTAGTTCAAAACTTGTATTTTGTAGCGTAAATATCAGACTCTGAACTACTGATAGCACAGGGATGCATAGTAGGTATAACTTTCTTCTAGTGTTGGCATTGCCCACTTCTGCTCAGGTTCTAGGCAGGAGTAGGCTGTAGAAATGTAGGTGCGAGTCTTCAGATCATAATACATCCAACATTTCTGTTGTGGTGTATGCTATGTGAGAGTGGAAGTCCACTCATTCTAGTAGTTGGGTATGAATCTTCACAGTGTAATTATGCAAGCAACTTTTGGAGTATTCCTTGTGGAGATTTCCTATGTGAAATATTACTTGGTTGTGTATGGCTGCTTGATACAGTGCTGAAGATGTTCCCATTGTGAAGTATGGAAACCATGACAAAATTAGAAAAGTTCCTGTTTGTAATTAGTAGCATTCACTATATCTGTACCCTTTTTCTGATTTGTTTTGGGTTTATGAATACACGTGGATGGTCCTACGCAGTAAAAATTAGCCTGTTTTTAACTCTGTTGGTTAGGCTATAGAAGTATTCTATACTTTCCAGCTCGGACCAAAGACAGGATAGCTGTCACCTTGTTGCCTTAAAACAGGAGCTGCAGGGGATGATGGTTCTTTAGTAATTGAGCTGTCTGTTCTTCTGAAGCCATATACCACCATCTAGGCCAGAGGAGATAAAATATGTGGTAAGATCAGCACTTTTCTAGGTTACTGCTAACTTAAATCAAGGCTCTAATTCATTTTCATAACATGGCCCCACAAACAGTTGTTAGTACCATTGGGGGGGCTACACATTGTGACCTGGAGACAGAAGTAAACAGAAAATGGAAATGATACTGCTGCTGAGTCCTTGTGTTCTGGAACTACAGCCAGAAAAGAGTTTTTTAATAGGTGTATTTACTCCCTTTAATAGTCATATTGACAAACAACTGTCTTGGAGTATTTTTATTTCCTAGTAAAGCACAACAGTTTATACTAAGCTTGTAGTGAAACAGAATTAAGTGGGAATGGTTATTGGCAAAAGGATAAAACCATCTGTAAGGAGAGCTAGGGCATAACATCTCTTGGTTCTTAATATAGTTGTAATCGTAGATGGTGCTGGGTTTTCTAGGAGGTCAGTTCTTTTCCAAGGGCCAGTATGGTTTGGTTAGCAGGGTGGCGCCTCTGGGAGCGTGCTGCTGGCCTGCTCTGGAGCTAGCAGGGAGTACCGTCGTCTGCCCAGACCGCACGTGGACCGGCTGCGGCACAGCAACCCTGCCCTGAGCAGACGGGCGCTCTCAGTCTCTGTTCGACTCGCCCTGTTCAAAACACGTGCGCTTCCCAAACAGGCAGCTCGCGCTGCTAGCGTGGCAGACCTGTCAAGTGAACAGATGGTAATGATTTTTGCATTTGTCATGATTGCAAACATAGCCGATTTAATTTGTCTCACTTACTGAGTGAAACTTTATAGCCAGCATTGCATAGATGATCTGGCCACGTGATGCAGTGGATCCAGCCTGCAAAGGTTTTTTGAATAACCTTTTGTCTAGGAACATGAGTTGCAGAAACAGTTTTAGCAAATGCACTCTTACCACGGTAACTTACATGTGTAACAGATAAGTGATGGGCAGTGCTAATCAGCAGCTGCTAATATTAAATTGGATGATCAAGAACATGGTTTGATCCCAACTTCAGGATCTTCAAATTTGCTTGCGGTGGTTTGGGGTTTTTTTTAACCTAGTAAAATAGACAGGCTGTTGTTTCAATTAAAACTTCAGTTTTCTGATCTTTTGGGGCCTACTCAGTACAGATGCTTGGTGAAAATAAAAGCCAGGTTTGGCTGGCAAGTATCCTTCAGAGGTAAGTCTACAAGTTATTTTTTGCTGTGCATTAAAATGTCTGTTTCTAATATTCAAGCAGAACCAGGATCGGAAGCATAGGACATATGTTTATGTTCTTACCGTGACAGAAATACTGGAAGACTGGGAGGATTCAGTTAATATAGGTAAATCCATTCTATTCTTCATGTGCTACGCTCAGAATGTGTTGGCAAACTCAGTTCATTTTCTGAAACAATTCATATAATTCTAGGGGAAATACTAACTCTGTTCTATAAACTGAAATTACTGGAAATTGTGATGCTGTTCTTCGACGCTTTTGTACATGTATAACGAGGGTTGCTCCCGACATACTGTTACTCTTGTGTTATATTAATTAGGGCATTCTCAGTATTAGGATGAAATAAACTTCGTTATTAGATGCTGATGCAGCAATTAATTTTGGTTTTAAGCCAAATACTATACTGATTATTTTTTTTCCTTAAAAATAAAATGTGTTGCTGTCTGATACTCAAGGGTGTTTTTGAAAGTGTCTTTGGGAAAAAAAAAAAAAAAGAGTTGGAAAGTTTCCCCTGATTCTCCTGGGAAGGGGGGGGAAATCACTAGCGTTTACTTTCACTTTAGCCTTATTTTTCAGCAGGGACAATGCCGACTTAAGAGGTATCTATTCCTATATATACATCTATGTCATGCAGCTTAGACTACTGTACTTCATGATGTTAGATGGATCTTGCACTTTGAATTTAATTAAGTAAACATATTAACTGGGTTTTGTCCTTAATTAAAAAAAAAAAAAAGAAAAACACCAAAACCCAAAACTTAGTACATTCAGTGTATTTGTCCAGCTGAAATTTGAGTTTACTAAGAATTGGTCTAAAAAATGACATCCTACTTTGGTTATGCTTTGCCCTTTTCAGGAGTGTTAATCATTCACAAACTTAGCACTGTTAATCTCTCAGCAAATGGCATGTGACTGTACTGTAAGGGTGGCTTCAAAACTGTGCTCAATTTTTCAGGGGGAGAGAGAATGTTTTGTTTCTTATGCTGTCAAGTTGTGAGGAGTGCACCCTCTTAATTGCGCTCGTTTTTAACAATACTATCACTGACCTTGTCTATAAGTATTTTCAGAGGCCTCTAATTTTAAAGGACTTGCTTGTATAAGAAAGATGGTCTTAGGACTGTCTTACTAAGATAAGTCTTAGCACTTTAAAGTATCTCTGGTATATTTCTTTTTGAAAACTTAGGGCTAACCTGAGTAACGGTACATGGATATGTTTTGAGTATGAAGCGCTGCTTTCTAAACCAGACCAAGCCATTCTTCACGAAGCTGTAACTTCACGTGTGCGTGCATGTTCGTTCTTCAGATCGGTTTTGTGCTAGGCATGACAATGTAGGAAGGCAGTATTAAGTCATTTAAATAACCATATCCTTTTCTGTAAGGACTAGGTGTGGCTCTTGGAGCACATAAGTAGTCATATGATCTTCTGCCCAGTACCTGCTTCAAGAGAGTTATCTGAAAGGCTTTATTATGCATTTCACTTCCGTAAGCTTGAGTGAATCTCTTGGGTTCGTCCGCTCTTTAAACGTCTTTTCACTCTGTATCTTTTTGCCTGACAACTTCAACTTGTAAAGTAAGAGAAATGAGAAAAAGTCAATGATCGGATAGCAACAAATGGTGCTGTTACAAATTTGTAACTCTCTCTCTTTGTGGATTATACTCATTCAGGAAGGAAAAGAGAATGGTTTAAAGTAGAAGATGCAATCAAGGTCCTTCAGTGCCACAAGCCCGTTCATGCGGAGTACTTGGAAAAACTGAAACTGAGCTGTTCACCCACTAATGGAAACTCTGTGGTTCCCCCTCTTCCAGATAATAACTCCTTATATGTCACTTCTGCACAGACTTCTGGGTTGCCCTCTACTGTGAGATAAACATTTGGATTACCTTTTTATTCATGTCATCACAAGGGGAGACATCTGTGATCACATGTAGGCATCTGTATAACTGTCAATTGTAAGTGAAATATGTGAATGTGTCATAATGTCAAATTTATTTGAACATGTTTTTCCTTTTTAACAATGTAAAAATAGTATTTCAGCAAGCCAAAGCCATATATGGATTTTTTTAAGATGCCTTAATAGGCCATTTTTAAAAAAAAAAGAAACTTGAGTATATAAATATCCATATCTGCTAAAACAAAATATGCATCTCGGTGGTGTTCAGCTTATTTAAGACTTGTCAGCTCCAGTCAGTAGTTCCGCAAGAGTACTTGCTTAGAAAAAAGCTTAGTCTAATGCTAAACTGGTACTTGGTATCCACAGATGCAGCACTAGGATCTTAAGGTGGCACTGTGGGGGGAATGGGCGCGCTGAAGGCAGAGGTGCATCAGTGCCGCCGCAGTAAAGCGCTGAACCATGTTCAGCCTGTCAGGAGCAAAGGATGCCGGCACTAAGCACTGCTTGCCGCAGTTACCCAAAAGGTTGCCTGTCCTATGCAATCTTCATGTAACGTTTAACCAGAGCAAGAACAATAACTTTGTCTTGCAGCTACCAAAACTATCCAGGATGCTTCTGTTTCATTGCTTGGTCAGCTGATGAGCTGTCAGAAGACTTACATGAAAAGCATTGTAGATCCCTCTCCCCCCCCATTTTTTCCTTTTAGCATTTTGCTATGTGTTTTGTTCACGGTGTCATTACACTGCGGGTTCCAAAACCTTCTAATCTTCAAGAAGCATCTTACGTAGTGTTCCTCCAGTCTGTGGTCATTTAAAAGCGTGTAGAGGAAATTAATGCTTACCCAAGGGGCACCCTTACCTTACGGACGTGTCTGTTAGCAAGCCTGTGTTGAGGTGTCTCGCCCAGCAGAAGCCAGCAGTGGTACCACCTGGGCTTGGAGGGCAGGTGGGTCGATGCTTTCTTAGACTAATGGAGAAATAATATTCCTTTGTCTTATGCAGAAGGTATGCTGAAAGCCCCAATTTTAATTTGATTCTTAAATACTTCAGTTTTCCTGTTTTGACATTAATTGCTTTAGCTTCTTGAATTAAAAGCTGTCCTGTGGGTAAAACTTAGCTGGAATAAATGAGGTACAGCTGACAACTCCCCTGTTCTTAATTATTTTCTCCTCTTTTTCAGCCAAAAAGATGAAAACTAAATCTACTGTTGGTCTTAATGTTTTTACCATAGGATTACTCTCTTCTATGTATGTGTGTGTATGGTGTCTTCTACAAGAACACAATCTTAATTCTTACAAACATCTTAATTCTGAATTTTTTCTAGGATCTAAACCCAACTGTATCTCCTGTATAGCCAGCCAAAACAGAGGCTGAGGTAGACTGTTACCTCGCATGTGAAGTTTATTCTGGGTGAAGCTCATTCTCTTTGTAAATAGTCCAACCAGTAAATAGTGAGTGTAAAATGGAAAATAAATGTAATTTAAACCTTTTGTTACTCAGTACACAAATTGTTAACTTCTACTTTTTTAACACAAATTGTGTAAAATGCTGCTATAAATTAAACTTTTTTGTGCTGTTACACTTTTTTAGGAAAAAATGTTGTTGCCACAAGTTACTCCTTAGAAAACCAATCTTGTGCCATATGTAAATGCAGTGAAATGAGGGGGTCAGATGATCTGATCTCTTAATGCTGCTCTCTTTGAAGAGGCATAAATACTACTGACAAGAGGCGTGAGCCACAGAGCTGAAGACTTCTGAAGCGTTGGGTAGGATGCTGCTTTTCCACCAGGGCATCTCCTGTTCCAGGTCCCTTCCAGAACTGGAAAGAACACAGACCTCTGTTCAGGTGCACCCGAAGGCAGAGGCATTGCCAGCGGCTCGTCCTTCCTCTCAGTCGTGGGGCAGGGGCTGGGCCAGGGGTCTTGCCATTCTGGTGGTGCACACACTGCTACTCACTGAACTTCATCCGCATCAGGACAGCTCAGCTCCCTGCTTTAAACTGAGTGGTCTAGCAAAAAAGCACTGTTTTGCCAGGCGAAAAGGGAGAAGGTGGAGTTGAGCGCGTTGAAGAATGCCCGATCGTTGTGAAAATCATACCCACAGTGTGTAAGGGTACCTCTGGCTCTAAAGCTGCCTTCAAGAGAGTGAATAATTTAGCTCCTTTTTTTGATCCCTTTGATGCTCACTTTTTTGTTCAGTAGTCATTTTAACACTTTAAATTGAGCAAACTTGTACAGGCTTTCTTGTAACAAGATTATATAGAATCTGTGAAGGCTAAAACAAGAACCCAGAGTTTGAGTTCTTATTCATAAAAATGCTTCTGTCTCCATTTCAGATTCTTGGAATGAAACCAGTTCAAACTTGTATGAGATTTAGTGGTAATGCATGATCTTATTTTGTAACTCTTGAATTATGTATTTGATAATAATGTAAAAATGTACAGTATTGCTGTTGCTAACAAACTCAGAGCTGATTGCCTATAAATATTTTTGTTATTTTTTGGTCATACACATTTGAGCTGTTCAGTAGTGCCAGACAGATTTTTTCCTTTTTTAAACAGCATTTGTTGTATAAATCTCTTCAGTCTCTATGCAACCTTCAGAATGGAGCTCTATTGCTTAGTTTGACTTCTACTCCCTTTCAAAGATAAATGTTCTGTGAATTGTAAAGGTAAATTGAAAACACTTCAGTTATGCTACAGGCAACAGCTGCAGTAAACAGGCAGTGGTATGGCTTCAGTCCTGATGTAATCTGACACTAAGCTTCAACAGAAGAAGTCTGTAAAAATCAGAATAGGAAGGTTAAAGTTTCTTCTACTACCTATATCAGTTCAAATGTGGAAGCATTTTGGGTTTACATGCATCTCTGTTCAGATAGAGCGCAGATTTGGGATTTTTCTCATGCTGTAAATTCTGCAGTGTATCCAGATTGGGTTCTCTAGAGAAGAAAGGGAAGAGAGAAGTTATTATCTGCAGTTTTCAGAAAATCATAGTTTGTACTGCTGCTTTTCCTGGCTGTTCGGTTTTGAGATCATAGATTATGGTGGTATCAAATAGAAATAGCCTTAAAGTTTAAAATCATATGGAGCCAGAATTAAGTGACATGGATGTGCTTTTAAACACTGCAAGAAATACTGAGGTATTGCAGAGAGACTGTTAAAGTGAAAAATCTTATTTTGGTGCTTACTGCACCTGTGACTTAGCCTAGCATTGGTTTGTTAACAATGTGCTGTGAAAAAAAAAGTGAGGCAAACACTTGGTTTGCTTACCAACATGGTGTGTGAAGTGAAGACTGAAGGGAAGGGGGGGGGGCAAATTAAGTTGTAAACATTTTGACCTGCTTGCATGGATTTTCTTTAAAGATTGATGTAAGAATTTTGACTTTTTATATTTGAGAAATACCAAAATAAAATCTAAATTAGTTCTGTGGATTATTTAGTCATTCCATTGCACATACTGCAAAAGAAGTGTTTGTGCAAGAGTCTTCACCCATCTAAAATATTTGTGTTTTATCTAATGTTTCCTACTTCTTGCCTCATCTGGCTTCCCCTGGCCCTGTGGAACAGCCCTTCCCAGAGCTTATTCCAGCACGATGGTCCCAGCTTGCTGTACAGCTCCCCCATCTAAATCCAGCAATGACATTTCAAACACACTGCTTCCTTTTGCTCTCCTGCTACCCCCCAGCTGCAGCACAGATGTGTGTTTAATACCTGCACAGTAACAGTGAGAACAGCTGCATCAGATCAGACCCAAGGTCTGTCTAGCCCAGTGCCTCATGTTCAGCAGTGCCTGGAGGAACTGGTAACAGCAGAACAGTGAGTTTCTGCCTCCAGCATCCCTGTGCCTGCTGCTGTCTGTGGCTCAGGATCCTCCCCAGCCAGACACGGCTTCTTTGTGCTGTTACAAGGAAGGGATTTCTCTTCCTTGGACTTGACACCCCACCCTCCGAGCACCTCTGTCTCTAACACCCACCCCAGCTTGGAGAACAGGGCCAGAGCTGAGCCTGCTGCCGCAGTTCCACCTCCTCTTGCCTTTTTTGAACCTGCTTCCTTCATTGCTCTTTTGGGAGGGAGGAGGTACTCTGTTCCTCTCTGTATGACTTTGACAAGCAGTCAGTTACCATTAATCCCTCTCCAGATTTAAGAGAGTTTTGCTGTGGTTGTGTCTGCCTCCTCTCTGAGTAACTCCCATACATCATGTGAAGCTGAAGCACACAAGTGGGGTAGCGTGTGTGTCAAAACATAGCACACAGAGGGAAAGGCAAAATGACACTTCCAAGGCTCAGAAAAAGATAAGAAGCTTCAGACTTTAAGTTGAATGCGTTTGGGTTTTTTTTTAAGCTTAACCTCTTACTTTGAACACCGTTGCGGCCTCAGTACTGCTGTGGCATTAAGCTACGCACTGCATGCTCAGCCCAAGTGAAGAAGCCCGTACTGTGTCCCCACGTCAGGACAGTGCTCCACCCAAGGAAGGGTATCACCTCTTGACCGGCAAACGCAGCAGCACAGGCATGGCCCTGTGCGTGGCAGCGAGCGCCACGGGCTGTGCACCGCCTGGGACAATGCTCTTGGCAGCTTTCTGTCCCTGAACAGGCAGGCGATGCTGCTCAGAGCTGCTTTCGGGGGGCTGGAGACCCCCGAACGAGCCTGCTGGTAACCAGCCCACGCTGAACTTCAGCAGTGCTCGGTGGCAGCACTGGTTCCAGTAGCTGTCCCACAGTATCTGCTGCCGCCAGCTCCGAGGAACAGGCAGTGCAAGGAGGCGCACACAGCAATTGTCCAAGCTCTGCACATCACTGTACTAGAACAGGCAGATTTAAACACAGGCAAGCAAAAAAAACCCAAAACCAAAACAAAACCTACCCAAAAAAATAACCCAGAAAAGCATCCTCAGAGTTTGTGTACCAGAGCAGGCCCCGCTGAGGGCATCAGGACAGGTGTTGCTCTTCTCTCCTCATAGAAGAGGGGGGGAAGCCGCAGCACTTGGAAAGTGAGTTATGAGACAAGTTATCGATGTTTATCTTCCTTATTTTAACAGATGTAATAACTGTTCGGAAACTACCGCACACTGATGGCAGGCCACTACAGTTAAATGAAGCTCAGTGTCTATGTAACAAATAATCACTCTTCCTTTAATTTCAGTGTCATATTACATTACAGTCAAGACATGTTATTGACAAAACCTACCAGACATTTTAGAGTAACCCTCAAAAAAAAACCCAAAACAAAACCCCAAGGAAGAAGGTACCTAAATCGAGATGCCACAATCTTTGCTGTTACTGGTCCATTAAGATGAGCCACAATAATCTCAATGTGTTGGAAATGCTCGATGTGTTCTTGAAAGCTACAGAAGCAATGTTTCACTTGGTTTAGACTGAAGTCAGCTAAGGGACAAAAAACCTGTTCCATCAGTTCCCAGCGATAATACACTGCAGACCCACGACAGAACACGGTGACAGACCACCACTGAACGGTTACGCAAAACCAAAAGCCTTCCACATCCTCCTCTCGATCTGAAGGAAACTACCGCAGAGGTATTCTGCAGCGTGGTTTGGGAGCCTACGGGGTAATCCAGGCGCAACAGCTGCACCGTCACTCTCCAGGCGCTGTCAGACACAATGCCCCGTCACCACTCCTGCTCAGGAGTTCAGGACGTTTGACACGCAGCGCCAGTAATGCTAGAGGAAACCCGTTTCTTTTGAGTTTACTGTAAATTTATACAGTGGACATCCACTAAAAATGGAGGTAAAAGTAACGCTCCCTAAAAGACAGCTGCATTTGCTAACCAGTTGTAGTGGTAGATGAAACAGAAGTAACTTTGAGTTTCAGGTAACGGCTGTGAGCATACACCTGCTTCACTGGGGAAAAAGTTGTATCTACCTGGCTTCAAAAAATTCAGCCTAAAGGTTTCACACATTCCTCAGCATAAGATAGAATGGAATTCCCAGCTTGGCTTTATATAGGGCTTTTAAATTAGGTTTAAAGGTTAAATACATATTATTTAGTATGTGTTATCAACTTTAAAAGTATTGAAGTATGCCTGAATAGACCCCACAAAAAACAAATCTTAGGTTTTAGGAAGCCCATTTAAAATTTCCTTCACTACAACTATCATTCGAAAATACTTTCAAGAGTTTTAAAACACAGTGTTTACCTATCCTTCTATACCATTAATTTCAGATACACCATCACTATGGACTCACACATTCAAACTCAGACTTCTTTAATAACATCTTGGATTTGCTGAGACAGTTAAACAAAGAACCCAGACACATACTGGCTACTGTGTACTCAAACGGTTCTACAATCCACTTCATTCAGCCACTAGCAAGTGGAAGCAGAGGATTTTTTCCTGTTAATATATTAACACCATTCCATTAAGAACTTAGCTTTAATCACGCCCTCCGACGAGCTGCCGCCTCTAGCCGAGCATCACGCCCTGAGCGCAGCAGCACCCAGCTCCCCGTTCGATGAGCGCGGGCCTGGATTCACCCCACCCGGTCTGAAGTCAAACCGCGCAAGTGCCAACCCGGGCCCCGTTTTTCCTAGCGAAGGGAGGGGAGGCCACTTCAGAGTGGGTGCTTCAGCGCGTCTGGCCGTGCTGGCTGCTGGCTGCCACTCGTCCTCGGGCTTGGGACAGAGCTGAGGAGAGCCGGACACACAGCACAAGGCAAAGCTTCAAGAGGCAGGTGATGGAATCCAGGGCCTGCCACGCGGCTCACGCGTCCGCAGCTGCCCGTGCTGGCAGCACGCCGGGATGCACACCGGCTACACCCGCGCTCGCTGGTCATGAGAAGGCCGGGTTAGTGGCCGCTTACCCGCTCTGAAGAACAAACAATCCGTTACAAGCTCCGAATGCAACTTTGGCTTACATCCAACACAGAAATTACTTACAAAACAGGGGTTTTTATAGCTCAGTCTGGTGAAGAAGCTGAATTCTGAACCAAGCTTCAACCACGTAACAAGAAGTACTGCGAGGACAACACCAGTTACTAACCACCGAAAGCACTGTCTGTTGGAAAGACGTAGTTTTAATAGATATTCTTCATCGTACATAAGAGCACAATAAATACACCACATTCTATTGAAATTTCAGATGACACTAGAGCAAGAAGAGGTGAAAGAGGGAGAATACCAACAGACTACATAACCATACCCCTGAACTGCAAAACAAAACACTCCCTACTGCAACCACTACAAGCTGCCGTTTATACACTTCAGGTTGGCCGCGCCAAAAGCTTTTACACTTTTTTTGTTGTTGTTTCTGGTTAGGGCGAGGGCTTGGGGAAAGGAAGAGAGCAGGGATACAAGAAATTAAGGGAACCAGTAAGATGGGTTCCCAGAAAAGATGCTGGACTCCCCGACAAGATGCATACACAAAAAACTAGGATAAGAAGGAAGTTTTTCATCACATTCCTTCCCTCCAGTAAAGCAGCTCTGCCGCTGTCCAGGCAGACCGGTTGCTCAAGCAAGCAGCTCAGTAAGGCTTGTGGAGAAAACCAGCAGCAGGAGGCGCGCGCCGTAAGCGGTTAAGCAAACATTAGTCAACACACAAGCTGGCTGTAAGAGCGGCTCTACGCACTGTTATTTCACGTTAATAGAGGGCAGGAATTAAAGAAGTTAGAGAACTGCATAGCCTAACATCTGATGACAATCAGCAAAGAGAAGTTATGCAGATACTCATCATTAGTGCTGTCATTTGCTCTCAACCTCCTGCTTGATTATGGTCATTTCCGTGAAAATGCGTATCAACGCATTACTAAAGTTAGGGTTACATCAGAGACTTCTTTCTAGAAGTCACTCCAAATGCCATTTCGTATTAAATTGGCCAGGTGAGGTCACCCACATAACACAAGCTAATAAAAAAAGTCAGCAGACAGAAGCAAAACATCTTGTGAATTCCACCTCTTTACTGTTTTATCTGTCAGACTGGTGAAGACAAATTGTCCGTTCTGGTTTCATTTTTTTTAAATACGATTGTCACATTAGAGAAATGAAAAGACAGCAAAATAAACTGTACAAAGGCAAAGTAGAATAACAAAAAATATTTTACTAAAACATAAGATTTACAGGAGATTTTCCAGACAAGCCATACAAAATGGTCACAAGCTTTTTCTTGGAGGGATTTTTCTACACTCGACAGCAGATTCACAATATTATTAGTGAAGGTGATGGATGTTTAATGTTCCCAGTTTTTTGTTCAAACAATGAAGCTTGTCCATCTACAGCGTCTAAGTTAGACTGGGCTAGAGGGTATATTCTAAAGTATAACTGGTTAGCTGCTTTGACCAATGCAATTAGCATCACCATAAAAAGGGAGGAGGAGCCCACAAAATTAAAACGAAAAGCCCCGCAGCTAACCCTGCCTACCTTCATTCACAGTGCTTATACTGAAACCATGATGGGAAAAATGATTAAAAGCAGAGATGTGCTGCTGCTTTCAAACAATTTCACAACAATCCAGATGATACTTCTAGCCTCTGCTCATGCGGTACCACAGTGAATTAGGACAAGACACAGATTTGCTAATGTGCATTTAATCACCAAAGGACTGAAGATGTCTGGGCTTTTATTCTGTAACATTTCTAAGACTGTGTCCATTAAATGCAAACAAAAAAGGAAGAGGTCTTGGCAGAACAGGAGAAGTGATGCACACTCGATGTTCAAAGCGCATTTAAATATTATTCATGGCATATAGCCTAGTCCATGCTCTGGCTGCAAAGAAAAAGAAGCACATTTAAGAAAATATGTATTTTTCAGGCTTTATTAAAGCAATTTTAAAAGATTTTTAGAGATCACTTCTATACCAACACTGCAAGTATACAAAACGTATCAGTTCTGAGATTTTAAATGCAATTTTGAACTCCAGCAGCTGTCAACTTTTGTATGTTATAGAAGTGGCCTGACTGCAGTGGATCCAGAAGTGAAGAGGCATAACACGGTAATTCTTTCAATCCATTACAGCCTGCAACAGAAGCAGGTATGAAGAGATGTGCTTTTGAAACCAGATAATCTGTGCCTTAAGCTTTAGAGGAAAAGCAGTGGTGTGTACTTTTATTCTACCATGACTCCAAATTAGAAGTACTTGCAATCTAGGAATATGAAAACTCAAGATAAAACAGATCAAGAGAGCTTGTCTTCTGGCAAGCCTCACAGATTTGAAAACTGACCACCGCAGGCACGTTCAGGGTACTTGGACTAGGACTGTACGCAATAACTGCTTCTGCAAGTTGCAGACATAAAAACAAGAGGTCGGGATTTATATCCCCCAACCAGTTAGTGATCAGCTACTTCCTACAGTCAGAAGAAAAAAAATCGAAAGCGTAAGATACATCACCTGTTTCTATGGCTTGGGCTTCATTGGTCTTCCATTGCTCAGCTACATCATTTGCTAGTGGATCATCTGGGTTGGGAGCGCTTAACAAAGCCTGGATTGATAGCAGAACTGTACGAATCTGCAAAGCTGGGGACCACTTATCTGAAGAGACATTTACAGCAGTATGAAACACCATATTCAGCATAGTCTACAGAAATAGCAAGTTTTCCTCTCCCAGATTAAAAATAAGCAGGGTATTCTTTAAACAAATGAAATCTCTTTTTAGGGTCAATTTACAAGTCTCTGCACTTAATAAGATCAAACCAAAGACAACAAGGTAGCACTTACCTTTCAAAATATCTAAACATATTCTTCCCAGCTTGTCTACATTAGGATGATAAATTTTGGTCATGAAACGTACTTTAGGAGCTGCCATTGGATATTCTTCTGGAAGGAATAGTTCAAGTTTAAATGTCCCACCCTCAAAGGGGGAATCCTGTGGACCTGCAATGACCACGTGAAAATAACGTGCGTTGCTTTCATCTGGCTCTGCTTTTATCCCAGGGACTGGCTCTGCCAGCAAGCGCTGGGTTTCCTACAAGAAGAAGAAGAGGCGGCAATGTAATGAATACAACCCATTTAAAATAAACATGACCTGCACAAACTATCTTAAAAACAAGAAGTATTCATTATGAGCTATTTGCCTACATCCACAGAAACAATGTTAGACAAATGCCTTAAAGTCAAAGAAGATCTACAGAAAGAAGATGAGGATGTGGTAAACTGGTACGCGTCGGCTGTACAACAGGCTGCCCAGGGAAGTGGTGGCGTCGCCATCCCTGGAGGTGTTCAAAAAAAGTGTAGATGTGGCACTTC
>Ga0181612_176522_pt1 | contig 22136 bp, 11 predicted proteins | sample HoacroProtozoa21_FD_119630 | JGI IMG/M metagenome (GOLD analysis project Ga0181612, IMG submission 119630) | Hoatzin crop microbial communities from Cojedes, Venezuel. Combined Assembly of Gp0051906, Gp0051904, Gp0051908
AATGGCAAAATGTGACTTGATCATCCATTCCTCCTTTCCCACATGGTCACGGGACAGTATCTGAGAGACTGTTACAAAACTGGACTGACAGAAACAACTTTCGGCAATTCAGGTGAGCTGTTCCTCTGCCAGCCAGGCTACGGCACTTTTGATGAAGTTGCCAGGTGTCTTTCCGCTTTGCACTGATGTTTACAGGTCTACTCTCTTTACAGCAGGATGAGAAGCTCCTGAGTATTCCTGAAAATGAGATGTGTGTTCCCAAACAGAGATTGTAGAAATGTTTCATCTGCCTAATATACCGTTCCTAGCCGTGAAGATGTCACATCAGTATTTTAGTACTCCCTCTGTTCATGCGCATTGTGTGTGGAAGTTGAATAATGTGGCTCGTTATGTTTTTGGTTAAGTGCTGAGACTACTTATTGAGCTTATAATTTCATTGTGGTTTTACATTATTATTAACAAGCAAGTGGCTCCCTAGGCTAGCAGTGCAGCTGGGAATGGGTTTGCAGGCACAGGGGAGTCGGTCTCCAGCCAGAGTTCAGTGGGATGATGCTACGTGTGCAGCTAGGTAGCAGACTGGGCTACAGCTTTTCGAAGACTCTCTTCTACTTTTCCCTCTACCGTCTTGAAAGGATTAAATCCAATGGAGGTATTTCACATCTGACATGCACTTTCTTATTACAGAATAATTTGCAAAAAATCTCATTCTTGGATGAGAAAAGAAAAAGGGAATAAAAGGATCCAAGTTAGAAAAAGTGTGCCTCTGCTCGCAACAAAGTCCTTTCAATCTCCATTTAAATAAAGGTATTGACTATGTAAAACACAAGGCTGCCCAAGGCAGAACATAAATAGTGTTTTCCAGGTATAGTGTTTGATGTGGGCTTGCACATAAGGTATTGAAGGCACAGATCGGTAAATCCTGAACCTGCCAACTCTTTCCTGTGCAGTGTCACTCCAGTCTAGTTAGAGTGTATTTAGAAAGTAGCTAAACACACTTTTGTGGAAATCATTAAATAACACAGCAATTCATACATTTGTAGCAGACAGCATCTAATGCACGTTATTAACTGAAAATAAAATCTCAGCATTTATCTTATATGTTATTTTATCATCAAAAAAATCAGATGCCCAGTATGACTGAGAATATAATACCCTGAAGTTTAAGACTGGTTTGTAAACACAGTCCCTAGTGTCTGCTATTGATTTTTTGCTATTTTAATGCATTTTTACTGACCAACATGTCCTGTGGTAAAGAATATTGCCTAAATTAGTTATCTGATTGGTTCTTTTGATTAATGATGGGACTGTGCTTCATTACACATGACAACATGATCAGAATAATCACTGCAGCCATAGAAGCTGGGACTGGCATTTTTTATTCCTTCATTTTTAAAGTTCATTTATAAAATTATTTAATGTATACGTCCTAAGTTGTAATTTATTTACATGACACTTTTTTCGATGGGAACTGTTGTACTGTGTCACAAATGGCTAAGAAAACAAGGTAAACTAGATGTACAAATCAATGTCTTCTGGCTCAAGGGGAAAAAAACATAATCAAGATTCAAGAGCTGACCTTGTCCAAAGTCCAACTTGTCACACAACAAACAGTGAGGTGCCCAACAAATCACTGAGATCAGCAAGATGTATTCAAAGGAATGTTTAGATGATATTATTCCTGTTGAAGTTCTCACCAAAACTTCAGGATTTGTGTGTGTTGGGGTGAAATCTGTCCAGGACCCACATGCTGTTGGGTGTCCAGGGTCAAGCGCAGGGCAGGCACCCTGGAGTGGGAGGAATGCCTCCCCAGGATAACCCTGCAGAGATACTGGTGGGGCTGTTTGCCTTGGGCAAGCAACATCTCCATCAGATGCTTCGCAGCCTTTCTGATGGCTCTTCTCTGATGGGGATGTTCCAGAGCAACAAACCTGCAAAGCCTTTTATGCCTGCAAACAGGTCCCCAGGGCGAAAAGGTTTCTTGATTAAACCCCGGAGCCAATCTGAGCAAATACTAAGAACTTGCAACCGTATGCACTTAACTTGTGCAAAATTAAACCACATTTGGATCAAGGCGTAGAGGACCAAGACCAGATGTGTTGCTTAGCGTCATCTTATCCCTGTGGTATCTGCCATAGTTTATAGCACGTTTATATGCTTTGAGGTTGCTGATTGCTTTTTAGTAGGTCATTCTGGGATTGATCTGTTGGAATTTATAAGGACATGCATGCCACCTTATGTCATGTTGATGAATGATTCAAAATTTTAAATGGCAATTCAACATTTAATGTTTTGAAAAATGTTTAAATGGTGTCACGCACAGAATAAATGGCAGCTTTCATTTTCTTTCTTCAAAATTCCCTGCCAGCCTGTTTACATGATGTTGACAGACATTTTAGCGTTTGCCAAAGAAATAATGTGAAGGGTTGGATACTTGCCATAAAATGGTTTCCTCTCTATGGCAAATGTGGAAGCAAATGTGTGCATGCACAGTACATACACACACATATATTTTAAACATATTTCCAAACAAAAAATTGTTTGTTTGCTGTTACAGCTACAGAAATGTACCTCCAAGCAGGACTAACTCCAAAAGGGGGAGAAACTGAGCTCAGAGGAGTCAGAGTCTGACTGACTCCTGACCAAGTCCCACTGATGGCATACAATGATACATTCATTGCAAAGCTCAGGAATGGTCTTGTTGGTCAGCAGCTAAACAACATTAATTTCATCCCTAAATTATATTGAATTATGATGAGACAACTAAAGAGTGTATTTGCAAATGGAATATTTCGCGTGCCTGTGTAATTCTCATTGTACCAGTTTTATTATGCTCTGTCTCACTTTAAGACTGCATTGTACTGGCTCCGTATAACATATTATCTGCTTATAAAAGTAAATGTCTATACAGATTTAGGGCCCAATCCTTTTACGTACATATGCACTTTAAATGGACTTTGGTGTTGGTGCAATAGATTTTCCTCCTGAGATTGCAAGAGGACGGATGATATTTGTTGTGTGTAGTAAATGTGAAAGTTTAATATGCCAATAATTCCATTTCCATGGAATAACTATGGATTTAGGATGTTGCACTGAGTTAATTTTGGTTTGTGTTTAGACATTCATTTTGTGACTAACAATATTTGTCTAATTATGGTGGCATACCAAGCTTTTGTTTCCTGGGAAGAGATTGCTATTGTATGAAATATGTTTAACCATGGTTAAACACCCTTTGACTTCTCATGCTGGTTCTAGCTATATACAAGGCTGTTTGGTGTTACCTTCGCTTGTAGGTGACTGAAGCATTAATAATTCTTTTATGAAAGCAATTGTGAATGATGGATTGATACATTGAGTTTATGATTCTTATATTCCAGGATTGGTTTGTTACTAGCACATCAGAAATTGTGACTAGTCAATGAAATGTCAGCACTTCAGGGCTTTCTGAATCAGGACCTCTGTTAAAAGCAGTTGTAAACTACTGTATGGGTCACTGAGTTTTACTATGAGATGTGTATGAAATATTTAAGGACGTTGAAGGTTTCACACTGTACTTAAAAAGTGAATTTTTAATTAGCAGATGTATGAACACAAGAGAAAATCAATTATTTTTTTTCTGGAATTGATGAAGATGATGTATGTAAAGCATGCATCTTTACTTCCAAATGAGGAATTGATGCATTTTTTCTATTCAAAAGTTGTTTTCTATCAATACACGCAGATAATTGGTTACGCTAATTGACTGTCTGCATATGTATGTATCTGTTGCTTAAAAGCTTACCAATGGATACAGTAGTTTCTGGAGCTTGTTGTATTGCACTGCAACCTTTACTACAGTATAGGATTAAAGCATGTAAAATTGATGTTGAATATGCAAGTTATATGTTAATCTGATTAAATGAATGGAGAATTGCCCAGTGCAGTCGATTGAAATATCCAACAACTTTGTGTTGAACTTGAAGGAAATTGTCACCTTGAGGCTGCCAAACCCCTTTGCTTTTGCAATAATATTTGCCTATTTATCTTGAAAAACCCTATCTATGTGTAGTGTTTTTGTAATGAAGTAAGATTAGTCCATCAAGGAGAGGCTTGTCAGAACTGGAAATGCAACAGTCTGTGCTGTATAGGAATGTTAAATGTTGGATGAAGGATTTTAGAGTGTTTTCACTAATAATGCATTTTTTTAAAAAAAAAAAAAGAAATGCAAAGGCATCTATATTATTTTATCATTTTATTATATGTTTATTTTCCCTAAAAATAAAATGAATTGATTTAAGTGAGTGATGCTATTTACTTGTATTTTAAAGTCTCGCATAATATTATACAGTAGATTGAAATGCATACTTATGTCTGTTTCTTTCATTGGACAGCTATGCTAAAGCAAATAAAATCAAACGCATACATTCCCTTTCAGTGGCTTACAAACTGTAAGTGATGGGAGGAAAAAGTCGCAGCCATTCCACTGAATTCTATTATTGACAACAGCAGAAGTAAAAAAATTAGAAAACAAATCCCTTTTTAAATAAAATGAAGTAAAAGACCTACATTGCTTGGAGGAAATGCTAATTGAAAATACCTTGCTAATGCTAGCTAGTCACAGGAAGGAAACATTAAGTTATTATTTTTAATAATGTTTACAAGTATATCCAGCCATTTCCAGCCAGTGAAAAATGTTAGCCTTGGTAAAATGTGGCAGTGCTACTTTTCACTGGTGATGCTGCTCATCTTCTCTCTGATAGCAATCATTAATTTTATTTTTTAACCCAGTCTTCAAATGAAGACAGATGAGCAGGAGAGTTTTAAATGCAAGCTGCTTATGTTCAGAAAAATGGCTGCTAGATTACAGATCACTGTGCCTGAGCTGAGTCCAGTGACTGTTTGGAAAAGGGGAGGAAAAAAAACTAACAAGCATTAGGTGAGCGGGGAACAGGCAGGCCTGCGAGGAGCCACTGAAGGCACAGCGTGTGTGTCTACAGGGTGCGTGGCCCTGCACGCGTTTCGGGATGCGGAGGGGAGGGAAAGGAGGATGAGGGAAAGGAGTCCTGCAGAACAGTACAGCAATCTGATTCATTTCCTAATTGCTATGGAGACCCACATATACTATTATTGTTAATTGCTCTTGATAATTTTGATGTTATGTTTTAACATTTATTTCTCATTAGCACCAAGAGGATTGTTAGAGACCAAAATGTGTAGGATATCACATCACTGGTATCATCATCCTGCATACTTTTGTTTGTTCTTTTAATGTCATCAGGATTCTCTTTAGTAAAGTGTCAACAAGCAGGATGTAATTTCTACATCTTTTAAGCTGTGATTTTTTTTTTTACTGTCGGGCAGTTTTACCTTGACTGTTTCTGACCACAGGTACACTGGATTTATCTTCACGCTCCTAATGCTCGCAAAGCTGAAGTTTTTGAAATTGGTCCTGCCCACAGTGAGCTCGTGACTGTTTGGATATACAGAAATAGTACCCAGAACAGGGTGTTATCTGGAGGAAAGAGGAAGGTGGGCAGTGCATTCATAACAACACAAGGTAGATAAAAGACTCCTTACTGAGTGGAGTAGAGTGCTGATCGCTGGCTGACCTGTGTAACTGGTCTCACACTGCTGATGCATTGCCTTGGACAGACCTCCTGAACATCCTCCTTGCTGCATCCCCAAACCCCACCAGGTAAGAGCTGGGGTGTCCCTGTGAGCCCCAGGGTTGCTCATGACAAAAGTCCTCTGTCCCGTTCAAGGACAATTCTTAAAATAAAAGCCAAGAACGGATTAGATCAAATCTGAGCTTCACCATGAAAGGATGGAAGGGCAGATCATGGACCTTTAACTCCACTCAGATACAGGAGTCTGGTATCTGCAGTCAGCGAGAGCAGTCCCTGCAGCTCCTCTAACGTGCAATTTTTGATTAGTTCTTGTAAGGATCTTTGCTGGCTCAGAGTTTGAGTAAAGACAGCGTCGAACATGCCTCCTCTATACTTCAGGGTTTTCTGCCAGCCCAACTGCTCCTGGGGAGTGACCTTGTCTCTAGGAATTAGGCCTTTCATTACAGTCCCTTGTAAGGAGTTGAGAGAGGATTAATTGGTTTGCTAACTGCAGTTTCTGGAAGTATCTCACATTTTTCAGTGGAAGATGACTCTGGAAGTACTTTCCTATGGTGAAACAAATCCCTGCCAACATAAAATGATGAATCCTGAATATTACTGGGAGCATTTCATGCCAATTTTCAAACAGTTCGTTCGTATCTGCACCTCCATTGCACATGTTCAGAGAGTTTAATGCCCAGCTGTCAGTGTTTTCCTCCTTAGCTGACCATTGGTACAGGAAGCACAGGTGTAAGTGTCCTGAGCTCCCTCAGGTCCCACACAGGGGCTGTGAACCGGTCACAGCAGAAACCCACTGCACCATCAGGGCAGATACACGCCTGGCATTTGAAACCCGAAGAATAAGGATGGCTCCTGTTAAAAAATGCTATAGGGAATGTACAGCAAAGGTGAAATGTTACTTGAGATTTTTTCTCTCTGCAATCACAGAACCTTTAACTATTATATCACTAAAAAACTCATTGAGTGGAAAGATTTTCTTTTTTTTAATGTTCACCAGGGTAGCCTTGTCCTTCTGGTGGGCCAAAGTCCCCACCCACACTGAGCAGACACACAGCTGACTCACGTGAGGTTTGGCTGTCCTGGTACCTGAGGTGGAAGATGCTCTGCCTTTTGCAGTCAAGAGGGCAGGGCTCAGCTGGCCAGGGAAGTTACTGCCCCTCCAAGGGCCAACAGCAGCCAGAGGAAATTTCTTTGGTACCTGCCCCTGAAAGGCTGCAACACCTAAGAGATGCCTGACAGCTCTCAGCATCTTTGTGTGTTAGCTGTAGGATTGAATTAAATAACCCCATGAGTATTTAACTCCTGTTCTAACTCTCTTTCCATGTTTAGCTGAAAGGGGGTTGCTTAGTGCAAAACCAGCTCTTGCAAGCTGAAACCATATTCTGGATGACGGCAGATCCTGGATGGCAGCAGCTCACTTGCGTTTCTCAGAAGGTGAGTGCAGAGGTAGAGAGAAAGTTGGAGAGTGGTGGAACGGATGCTGGGAGCTAACGAAGGCCTTCAAAGTAAGAGTGATGTTAGAGGGTGTCAGAAGGCAGAAGGTGCTGGCTGCCTGACAAAAGAAATATCATTACTCACTATTAAAGAACACTCCAGATGCTTGATGTAGTCATGGGTGGTGTTCTGAAATTTTTTTTAGCAAAGCTCCTAGCCTGCCTACAGTGTTGTTTTCTGGATCCAGGGCCAAAACCCATGAGCTTTTGTTCAAGCAAATGGACCATGAATCTCATGAGTAGGAGCCAGTCTTACCGGCTAATGCTGCATAGTGGTGGTTGCCTCTTCAAAATACTAAAATCCTCTTCACATTGTCTTATTCCTCCGGGACATCATTACTAATGGGGACAGATTGTGCAGATACTTTCTCAGCAGTCCAAGGTGGGATGAACATTTGCTGTAGGCATTCTCCAGTGTTGCTGCATCATAGATCTCTCTCCATCTCCACTCTTCCTTGCCTTTTTAATGAGCTAATAGGTGACTGTTGCTCATGCCTAGAGATGCATCAAGAAAAATGGAAGCATGAAAAATGAAAAAGTTCATCTGTTAACTTTCATAGGCAGAAATGTTATAGTGAATTCCACCTTGACTCTAGGGCTCTGCCTAGATTTTACAAGTGCAGGGGCGATTGAAACAGAATAGGAAAAAGATGGTGTAAAAACAGGACTGCTGAAATTAAACAGGTTGAAAGTTGTCTGGCAGCTCCAAATATAGCAGAGAAGTATAGCCCTAGAGTGCAGCAAATTTAATCTTTGAACAGGTTTATTGTTTTATCAGGTTTTTGTTTAAGAAGGGTTTCATTATATATAACATAGAGATAAATTTTTACATAGCAGATTTATTCAACAGGTTTATTCTTTTAACAACCCTCATTGTATTTCAGCAGTTGGTGTGTGGGGTCTTATACATCAGGCAAGTTTATTACTTTATCAAGTATGAATTTTAAGAAGTTTTCCTAATAATAGAAGATACGTGGAGATTTATAGGTGTTATGTTGTTCTATTCAGTGTTTGAGCTATTTTGCCTAATGTAAGCTACATCGTAACATGTCAATGCTGCTAGAAATGGTGATAATTGTGCTGTAACTCATACTATCTTCCCACCACTGTAATAGATCTCATTTTGCTGTCCCAGTGTTTTAAAAACCCTTAAAAGTCCAAGTCCAACTACCCTGACTAAATTGTCCCTGTAAATTAGAAGAACAAAGTGAGGTAAAAAGCAGTATTGACATTAGTAAGTAAATGGACTGTGCTAAGTTGTTTTGATAAAAATTCACCACTTTTGGACTAGAGGAATGAAAAAATCTCCTAGATGGGATGGCAAACTTGCTGTGGCATCTGCCGTAAGGACGTTGTAGTGTTTGGTGTCATCATAAATTTTTGATTCAAGAGTTTTCTTTCAAAAATATTCATTACTGATTATTCAATTCAGGAATCAGTTTTGGAAGCTATATCTTCCAGAAATAATGGCATGAAAATTCAAGCAGCTGTCCCTGATTTGTGGCTCTTGCTAAGGGAAGTAATTAAAGAATACTTGGGGTCTATGGCATTTTTAGGATTGTTTTAATCTTTCTGCTTTGTAGGAGAAAAGTATTATTAAAAAATCCTTGGAGATGTAAAGTCAGTTCTTGTAAATGTTGTTATTATTTGGACTTTTACAGCATGCATTTCAAATCAAGCTGAATCTCACTGATTTGTTCTAATGACAAAAGAAAGATCTATCACAAATTTCTTCATGTTGTGCAGTAGCAATTAATTTGCAGAGCTGGTTTGGTGTTTGCTGATGAAATGTTTTTCATCAGAAAATGCCGATTCATCAAAACTAGTCAGTTTAAAAATAAAAGTTAATGTAAATTTTTTTGTCTCAGAAAGATTGGAGGAAACCTCCTGAAATTTGCTTGAATGGCAACCTGTATGTCTGTAGTTTAGGTTAAACGGACTTCCTTTAGAAACCTCAACTAATTAAAGCAGAATTTTAGTGCTTCGAAATGAATAGTTTGGGTTTTTTGTACCAGGTTATTTTTCCTTATTTTTTTGTACTTTGGTTCATGAAGACATTTGAGAGTTCAGGTTTCCGTCTTGACTTAGGACAAGACGTTCCCTGTCATCTGTAAAAATCTGAGATACAGGAGTTTTCCTGCTAGCACTACTAAGGCAAAAGTGTAAAACAGGAGTATTCCACAGCAAAATACACAACAGCAGCTTTGTATTAAGATACGTATAATCTGTAACTTTAATCTTTGCCTATAACTGTTCTGGACATCTTTACTGACAGGAGTCAGGGGTACATGCAGTAAGAAGTGCAAAGTTGAAGCCTTTATTGCCATAGTTACTGTAGTATGTACTGTCATGTACATGTCATACTAAAACTTCTCTGAGTGATAGGATGCTGCCATTTTGAATGTGAAAATTACTGGATTTGTCTATGTGGGAAGGGACCATTAGCCATGCCCTAGTGTACAGCTGTTATTTAGAATTGTAAAACCATTATTGTGAACTTGTGATTTAATAAAATGTGGTAGATATAATAGGTGTACTTCTATCTGCTAATCATACATCTCTTTTCAGTGGTTCTAGTGTGGAAGTTCTTACTTTTCAGAGACTAATTTGATTGGCATCTACTTGATATTCTGTGATGACTTTGACATATAGCCTATCTGATTGACAGGTGCATTGGGTGTACTTTACAAATATAGATAGACTTAAAAAATGTATCTTCCAAAGGTAATTGTACAGTTTATATAAAATCTGCTGTTCCTCCCAACATAGCTGTTGTATCTGGCAACTCTCAACTGATGAAATATTCTAGCTTAAGACCACTTAAGAAAAAAAGGCTGACACTTTAGATGAAACAGCGGGCATAAATTCAGTGAGAGTTTTGTCATTGCCTTTAGTGTGGCCAGAAGCTATGGCAGATCTTCCACTTTGAAGGGACTTGGGTTGACAGGGAATTGATGCTTTACCTTTCTCCTGCTTCCCGAACACAGCCAGGCTGTGCCCTGCACTTTCTTTCTTCCTCTCCCAACTGCGTGTAGTTTGTCTTTATACCAAATGCTTTTCATTTGGTAGTTTGGGTCCCAGTGGGCCAAAACCACCTTTCGTTTATGTTGACTGAATTCCATTAGCTTCAATGAGGTTATTTCTGGCTTCAAACAGATGAGCTGGCACAATAATTAGGCCAGATTTCTGTAGCATTTTGTGTGGGGGTGGGAGGGAGATGTTAAGAATCTGTCTAAGCTTTTAAAAGGTGAGGGTCTTTGAGCCAGGAGTCTGCTATTTGTCGTGAACGTTTGTTCCACTCTTCAAGAAAGGCATTGGTAAGTTCATGCTAAATTGTGGGCTGTTTTCTTTTTTTTTCTTAAGTCTCATGCTTTTCATTTAACAGGCAGGTTTGAGAACAGCAAGCTGTGTCCTCCAGTTTATAAGACTACCAACAACCCAACATTGTTGAGTTCCAGTATGGCATTGGTGGTGCCTTTTTGCTTGCATTGTTGTTTCTTGCTAATGCTGTGTTCTCCCTCTTCCTGAATTATAACAACTATTGGTGCCTTTCTTGAAAGTATTGACGCATCTGACTTAGGCGTGGGTCTAGCACGGTGGCTCTGGTATGTAAGGTGTAGTGGTGGTAGCCTGCAAAGTTACAGCGGCACTGTCACCAGCCTGGTACTGTCTCTTCTCCATTGCTGCATAACCTTCCTTCTCCCACACTTCGAAATTGCTCTATGGAGATGATCCATTAAGAATCACAATAAAGCTTGAACGTGTGAATAACCTTTGAAATTATTGACAAATCATCCCCAATGGGCTGCCTAAGAGCCTAACATAGAACAAGAGATCGATGACAATGCTGCAGAGACAGGATCCAGACTGCAGAAGCAAGGGGATATGTCATATGATTTTTGCATGCTGCCACTGAGCACAAATATAGCAGGAACAATGCACTGTTTGAGTGGGTCCTGCTTTTCTTCTCATGCTCTTTTGGCAGATTAACTTTACCTGCTGCCTTCTCATGGGGGGGCCTGGGCTCACTGTGAAGTTTGGAAAAAGGGACAAGCTGAAGCCACCAAGTATTAAAACCCAGGGAGGATTTGCCTGAAGTCTGTGTTGCGTGAACCTGTAAACTCCAAGCGCACCTTGTCATCTCAGCAAATTCACCCACCATGTAAGGAATTAATTCCAAGTCCTTGTGTGATCCCTGCTGCCGTCACCTCAGAGCATCTATAGTCTAAAACATCCATTCAGCCACAAACTAGCCTCCCATTATTTCCATTTCGCAACTGGGGAAGAAACAGTTCATTCAGAATCACAAAAGAGATCTGTTTTAAAACCCAGGTCCCCAGTGTTCGAGTCAAATTCATCTGTTATTTTTCTTCTTTCCATTCTCGTGAGAACCAAGGTCCTTTCGCTTGAGTTTAACCATATCCATAAGAACAGGAGCCCCCAGCCAGCAACTGGAGTAGACGCAAGGGCCACATTTACTTTTTTAACTCTATTATTTTCTGGGGGCCATCCAGGAGGTTTGAAGCCAATGTGCACACAGTTAAAAGCTGGGTAACAAAGCTAATTTATTAATGGCTGGCATTCCCCATTCTTCAGGAAAAGGGCTATTTAGCAGAGTTTATTAATAAAGCTTAGAAGTTTGGTGGATTAGTGCTCCTTTCTTTAAGCACCACTATTTTCTTTTACCAGATAAATGTATCCCACCTGGGTCTGTTTGGCACAACAGTGACCTCTAAAGGCTCGTTAGATTAATGGTATCTCTAGAGACATATCTGGCTTTAATTCTTATTTAAAGGTAGGTGTGTGGCTCTGTATCAGGTATTACCCCCTTCATGCTGAGCACATCTTTAGAAAGGTCAGCTCTTGGAAAGATCAGAAAGCCTGCTCCTTTTCCCTTGTGCTGTATAAAGGCACCTGACCTTTCAATGATCCTAATTTCTCTTCCGTTCTTCCTCCCTCCACCTTCCCCCAGCCTATTATTTATTGAAGCAGAATGGACCTTTTTCCTTTTTTTTTTTTTTCCAAAATACTTTCTAAAATAAGTGACCAAAGACAGTGATGACACAAGTTAAAATCCAGGTTACCTCAGTATTTCACCAGGAGCCACCTTCTTTTCAGAGCAATCTCATTGTGTAAAATTTGCAGCTGTGTGTATTGCCATACTCGGACTTTCACCAGGAGGAGTCAGCTAAAGCAATTCACTGAGCTCGGTCCCCAGAGCCCATCGGTAGCGTACCAACCACCACAGCAGAGCTGGCTTTGAACTCTCCCTGCTGCTGATGGACTGCTGGGAAGACGGTGAACCTAGGTTTTGCTCTGCTCAGCAGAGGTTGAGGGTCTGGTCCTGGCTTCCCAGATCTCTGCAGGATTGTCTTTCATTGCCATAAGCAGGGTGTTGTGGGGAGATGCAGCCGACTTCTGGTCCAGGAGACATGGGAAGGGCCAGAAGCAATACAGGTAGGCGTGGAGAGAGTGGGTATGAAACCGTGCTTGATGTCCTTCCAGCTCTGCTCTCAGGACCAAGCTGTTGTTGAGCAGCCATGACTTGAGTTCTGCCGAAGATCCAGGAACTGAGGACTTCAAACAGGTCAGTTTGCTGGTAACACATGCGAACCTGTGGTCATTGGACAGAGATGGAGAGGGCATGCTCCCCACACTATTTTTAGTAGATCAGTGCATTTAAGTGTGATATATGCGTGTTCGTTTTTTCACTTTAATTAAAACCTTTTTTTCAGGTACTAATGCCAAGGAACCGGAGTTTGGTTGGGGATGATTGAAGATGGGAAGAAGAAGACAGAATAAAGCCCAGAGGAAGAGGGAAGGGAAGAGTTAGATGGGGTTGAAATAAAGAGGAAGAGAAGTGTAAATATGAGCAAAGGGGCAGAGTGAGAAAAAGGGGACAGTGAAGACCTGTAGGAAATAGGAAAGCCTCAAGTAATTGCAGGATTTTAAAGAGAGCTGCAACGGGCAGGAGGCAAAAGTTGAAGCAAAACCTGTGACCCTACCTAGACACCTTAATTATCACTGCAGCTTTCCAGCTACAGATTGTACGGGTCTATTGTTCAATTGACTTGCTGTCCCTGTCCCCAAACTGCTTTACTTCTGTTTCCAAAAGGGAAGTTTTCTAGTTTATTGGTCATTTTTTTTTTTTAATTGAAAAGTGACATGGTTTTAACAAACTTGTTTTCTGTCTGTGAGAAGCTGGTTAGCTCTTTGGTTGGTTCCACTTCGCTGGGAATTAACACTAGTTGATTTTTTTCTTCAAATCACTGCGTTCCAGGGGCTTGTATTTCTTGCTAAAATAAGACTAAATGCAGCTGCAGTCAGAGGTAGTATCCCTGCCTGGGCTGTTCAGTTCTTACACCTTTATCCTGAACATCTTTGCCCTTTTTGTATGGTCCTGATGGCACTCTGTGCTTGACAGTTTTCTTCCCAAAGGGTTGTTCTCTCCCACTCGTGTTAGTGGGGGATTTGCTGCTTGTCTTTCTATGGAGCTGGGTTTGGCTGGGATTAATAAAAAGGTCTTTTTCTTCAGTTTGGCCAACTCAACCATAGCAAGGTGGAGAGAAGCACGTTATAGATAAAAATGTATTTCCAGAGTTTTGTTTTGGACCTCACAAGAGCACCCTTTTGCCCAGGTTTGGGAGAAGGACTTGACTCAGAACAGTGAGATTCTGCTGGAAATTTATCACGTGCCTGGTGACAAGGAGCTGGAGAATTATCTAATATTACTCAGAAAGAGCACATGATGCATGCAAAGCTGTTCAGAAACAATATTAGCCAGGCTGGTTATTAAAAACTTTCTAGAATTCAAAGTGTGATTGCAGACAAAAACCTAGCGTGAGAGGATGGGAAGGAAATGAAACACCCTTTACTTTAAAGTACCCATACAAAAATGTTTCAAGAGGCCTAGCTCCAGTTTACAGAAATTAAACCGATGGCTGAGAGATCTGAGGAAGAAGATGCTGTTCAAATCGCTTTGTGAAGCACGTCTGGGTCTGAGGAGCGGATTCACCCCCTGGCCGTCCTGCCCAAAGAGGGCTGCAAGCCCCCTGAGCATGCCGGGGGTCCCCACTATGGTGGCAGCCGTGTGTGTAGCCACACGCAGTACCACAAAACAGCCATGGGCTGTCACGCTGGAGGCTGGCAGAGGACAGCCCGGGAAGAAGTTGGTGGGGGTTTTGCTTGTGTAAGGACTTGGGAGGCATAGGGTTTGCCTCTGCGTGATTAGCACTCCCTGTGACCAGGGGCACTTTGGATGTATCTCACTGTGTTTATGTTTTTGGTTCTTATAATGAAAATGAGATCCCTCGTGTAGCCCTCTGCCATTTTGCATGTCAAACTGAAAGTATATATGCTCGTTGTGGGTATTAGTGTCTCAGCTTAATGACAGAAGCCTCGGACAAATAAATCCATGTGCCATGGAGGATTTTCCTAATGAAACTGAAGTACAATACTGTTTACATAATGTCCTTTAGACTCTATTCAAAACTGCATGCTGGACGTCGCTGTTATCCACTGACACCAGCTAATACGGGCAGAAATTAAAATGTAATGTAGAGTGGCAGCTCTTTTTAACTTTTCTTGAAGTCTCTGTGTAGTGGCTCTGAGCATCCCCTCTGAACTTTTCCCCTCGTGGGTGCTGAGAGGTTTTTTGTTGTGTGTTTTTTTTTGTGTTTTTTTTTTTTTTTTTTTTTTTAATATATTGACATTCCAGCCCTTGGAACAAGGTCCTCACTCCTTTTCTCATTTCGAGATCTTGTTTTGGGAGAGCTCTAACACCTGTCCACTGATCGCCTGCCAGTCTGCATCTGTGCCCAGCTGACAGGGCTGTCTGCTTTGACTAATGATGTGATTGATGGACAAAATAAGGAAGAACATACAAAAAAACATTTCTGTCTGGTCTGGTGTGTCAGCAAGCCTTCATCAAGTGGCTGCTGAAGGTATATTTTGCTGCATGCCTCATTACACAGTAATGGCATTCCCAGGCAAAGCTGTTTCTTTTCATGACACAAGACAGCAGGCAGCTTTATGGACTCTGGGCCTATCGAGCCTGGAGGAGAGAAGCACTAAAGAGTGGTCATTTCCAAAAGTGCCTGAAGTTGCTTTTTTGTTGTCATGAATTTAATATGAATCAACACAATATGAAATGAGCATGAGGAATTTTAGTGACTAGTCATTTTTTAAGAGTGCTGTCTAAACAGCCATCAAGAAAAAAAACATTTTCTTCTACCAAACCTGTTGCAAAAAGAAGTCATCTGTCAATTTTATTACATTAAAAAAGTACACAGAAGCGTATAGTCCAAACAAATGTCTGCTTCAGCACTAAACATGTGGAAAACGCCACATATCTGAAGCAAAAAAAGGCAAGTAACTGGCAGGCTGAATGCAGTATTTAACAACTTAGATTTAAATGGCTCTTTACGTAGGTCTGCATGAAGAACGCTCTTATGCAGCTCATATATTATGTTAGGGGACTGCCTGCTTCAGGAAGCATAATGATTATGTGATAGCCATTAGGCAGTGTGACGTGGGACTGTGGAAGGGCAGCCATGAAACCCTCGACACAGTCACGGGCACCAGTGGGGAGGATAAGTAGGACTAATCCCCAGACAGAGGGATGCAGGCAGAGGGGGGAGGGTCCTCCCCTGCGCATGGCATCCTACCCCCATTTTCGTCGTCTGCTCAACCATTTCCCATTCACATCCATCCTCCATCCTTCCTGCACCTTGTCTTCACTTGGTTTCTCCCCTTCCTCCGAAGGCTTGTTACTTCCCATAGAGTTTTTGCATTTCACAATACTTAATTTCATTAGGGAAAAGCAGCAAAAAGGGAGTTATGCTTCTGCACCAAAAATCTTTGGATTGTTTTCCTGATACAAGAAGTCTTTTACCGTGGGTTATCGGGAATAATTTCTGATTTTAATGAGTTGTGATTAGTTAAGAAGTCATTCTTCATGTAATAAATACTACACAATAAATTAGAAAATACATATGAGTTCTTTATACCCGCTTAAAGAGAGAAAAACATCGATGTAAATTCTTGTTATGACAAATGTAAAAGATAATCTTTTAAAGTGCATTTAATTTACTGTAATAGTAAGAACCACTTTATCGATGCCTAAGAGTACAGAAAAGATGAACACAGGATAATACAAAGCAAATAAATAGCATGATTAAATTCTGCATGGCACTTACTTACAGACACAATCATGTTACCCTTACATAGAATTTAAAGGAATAATAATAGAAATACCATTTTTGATTCAAGAATAAAAGACTTCTGCATAGATGTGAATAACTAAAGGCTGTTAACCTGCTTTCTTTAGTCTCAATACTAAATAAGGCAATTCCAGGCTCAAGGGAAGAAGAAATTCTAGTGATTGAAAAGTTTAAACAAAGTAATTATTCTATCAAGTGCAGTAGGGGAGCTAAGTACCACGAAATATCAAACACCTGCAGGTTTCCAAGAAGTTCTCTGCTGAAAACCAGAAGCAGCTGGGTGGAGGAGAGGCCATTTTATCAGTAACCAATGGGTTTCTGTGCTCCACTGACCTTGAAGTCAATACCAGTGCCAAGAGCTCACTGTCTGCTGTTTCTTCGTGCATTATTGGTTTGAGAACCATAAAGATGTCAGAGATTTACTATAAATCACAATTCAGTGGGGTTTTGTTGTCTTGGTTCTCTTTTTTTTTTTTTTTTTTTTTTTTTTTTGCTTTAGCTGAGCCTGGCCGTATTCATTTGTGAATTGTGGGCAAGTAGTTAGCAGAATGTGTCTCATTGCCTTTTCCATGGAGCTTTGCTATCTCTTAGCTTAGTGGGAGCTTTGTGTTTCTATGCTAATTTGGTATTGCTGGTGGACGGGATTGGGGTGGGGGTGACCGGTAGGAGCATGCTGCGGTTCTTCGGCTGTGGGCTGTGGTGTGAGCACCGAGGGGAAGGAGGGCTATTTTCTTGTCTCCCTGGCTGCTTTTTTTAATCACTCAGATTCAGCTTCTGCTTTGGTAAGGGAGACGTTCCATTTTTTTGGTCTCTTTTCCCTGAAGTTGTTACGTGTGTCAAATTTGTCATGGTTTAATGGCTTACTGTATTTCCCTGCACTGGAACCACTAAACACATTTTCATTTAAGTTGGGATCTTTAAAGAATGATCATCTTATCCATCTGTTCAGAAAGCACAAAAACACAAATCTGGGTCAGAAAAGAGACTTGGAAAAATCCCCTGTATTCAATCAGTTTCTGGCAAGTGAATTTGTCTCATGACTTCAGGAGCTGGTGGAAAAGGGGAGAATTTAGCTGCAAAAATATTCTTTTATCAGCTCTTTGCTTGGAGCCATGGCAAACAGGTTTCCAGTGTTGTAGATGGTAGCAGAGGAACTCAAAAGGATATTTAACCTTAGGTTATTTTCTTTAATCTTAGAAGAACCAGCCAGCCGTTAACATGCCTATATATATATTTATATATAGGAGCATACAATCTTTTCTCTACTAATCAGGTTTGTGTATCTCCCTTGATTGATTTTTCTTTTTCCTAAATCTTTAATAATTTTTCTTCATGGTTTCTGCATCTCGTCTAGGCTTTTCTTTCTGTTCTCTATGTGTGATACAGTAGTTAAAGCCTATGGCTCTACAAGAAATCTGCTTATTTCTTCATTGTTTCTGGCAGGTGGAAAAAAAGCATCTGAACATCAGATGGGTTAATTATATGTCATTTGGATTGGAGGATGGGGAGTACTCATTTGAGGTATTGAAACTATTTTCTGAGAATGTATTTTTGTAAGGATCATCCGAATAGAAAGAAAAGCAGGTTTTGTCCTTGCCTGCCTTTTTGAATCCAGGTCCTAAGACTGGAATCCATAGTCCACTAAAGTCAATAGACTTCCACAAACCTTTGAACTACACAATCAAATTTTTTTAGGATAGGTGCTTTTTACTTCACTTTTATAAAAGTTCCTATTGATTGAATTGGGAATTTGGCACACATGATACTATTGAATTGTGTGGTGTGTTGTGGAGGTTGAGTTCTGCTCCTTGTTCCTCCTGGAATCACCAGGAACCCATGCACAGACCTCAAAACACCTGCCCTGCTGACGTCAGCAAAACGGGGGGCTTTTGGTTCTGCAAAGTCAGTACTCATGTTTGTGACGTCCACATCTGTTGAAAGCATCTTGAGGTTCTCTTAACTGTTTTTTATTTATATTGATTATTATTAATATTATTTATTGATATTCATTAGTGGAAATGAGCAGGATTGAAAGGACAAAGGTGGTATGCAGTGCCCACTGGGGAAGGGAGTGAGATGCTCCTGTGAAAACAGGATGGAGTTGTTTTTTGTTGACAGTGAGTAACTGTCGACAAAAAACAACTCCATCTCCCTTGAAAGGAAAAAATCCTAAGAAAGCATTTGGCACAAGTCATGCTTTCCCCACTCGCTTCTCCCTGCTAATTTTGAGTGTGATCCTGTAGTTAACCTCTCAGAAATGCAGACCAAAGTCGTCTTCTGAAACAACGAGCGCTGCCTTGGTCTGACAGACACCGGTGGCAGCAAGGCTGGAATACACAGCAGTGGTGAGAATCCTGTTCTTAGAAAAAAGCTTTGAAAAATATTCAATAAACCATGGGTCGTGGCATTAGAATGCTGTAGACATGTTGAACCTGGAAGGTTTGATGGAAAATGTTACATACTTGTTGATTATTAGCATGAGGACTTCTTTCCGCTTAAAAAGAAAAACTAATTATTAGTTCTTGAGTACTCTGTGACCACTGATCTTTATAGAGTGCTGTGATGACTAGAGCTGTGTGAATAACTGATGTTTCCATTCCTTGGCAATACTAAATGTGGATAGATAGTTTGGAGTGCAATTAATTTTTTTTGTTTTGCTTACTTGACTGTTGATTTTTATTTCTTTTTTTAGCTTTCAAAACAGAACAGAAGAAAATGGTAAAGAAAACTTCTGTCTTTGAATTTTTTTTGTTTAAAATATTTCAATATTCTCAGATTTTTATTTTTTAATTTTGCTGTGCTTTTACGGATGCAAATGGTGCAGTGAAGTGGAAGTGAATTTGCTATCTGTTTCCCTGTTTTCATATTTGTATTTTTTTAACGAAAGAGAAGGCTTTTGGTAGCATAATTTTGCTGAGATCTAGTGACAGTACCTCGCTTATGAGAATCATTAAGATGTGAGATTAAGAACCTATGAGCTGAAGGCAATAAAGTCAATTTTAAACTTCTGATGTCCACAAGAGGGGAAAAATCCTGCCCTTTGTTAACATGTCCCTTGAGTTGTAACAGTGAATGCTTAAGGCTGATATGGAGTTTAAGGCCCCCATATGGCGACTTCTCAGACCAAGCCACTGAAGGCTGCTGTATGTGTTTGTGAGTGGGCAGAGATCCTCAGCCACCAGACAAGTTTCCTCTCCATTTATGTTGCATTTTTTTGTCCCTGCGGTGTTTTGTGTATGAGTCTATACCAGCATCCAAAGCAGAGAGCTCTAGTGCATTTACGACCACGTATTATCTCCTTAAACATGTCCAGCAACACGCACACTTGAGGAGCTGTGTTGTCTATCAGTTCAAAATGTGTTAGTGTACAAGGTACGGTGTATATACACACTGTGTATCAAATGTTATGTGCATATGCAATACATTAGGAGAATGCTGTGCATAATACAGCCACCATATGTCATATAAAATAAAAATGAAGAGGGTATGTGAGCAAATACTGTAAAGCATATGGCAATATGAATATTAACCTCAATCTATAAATAGCTTCTGAAATATCCCTTTTAAAATAAGGTAAGAAACCTAACTTAGTAGCAACTGAGGAGAAATTGTGCATCTTTTAAAGTTCTTGATGTCAAGGAAGCAAAATATCATTCCAATACTTAGATTTAATATGCACTTCACACAAAAGTAAATCATGTAATATTTTCATGGCAGGCATAGAATTTTATGATTTTTATAGCGATCATGGAATTGGGATTCATATTTTATAGACAACACTAATAACATAAAGAAAATGCACCAGAAAGATCTTAAGAAAAGAGAAATGGTGGTGAAGTTGCAGGAAGGAATGGAAAACTTCATGTAATTAAACCTTTTTGATAGATTTTGGTTTTGTATTCAGAATGGTTGTTGGTATATTCACAAGGCAAACACATTGATTTTAAGTGTTTAAAATAAATTGCCCTGTTTCTGATTGCAAACACAATAACATTGAACTAATTGCTTTTGGAGGTAATTTAATACATAGTTAATGTTAAGGCTGTATTTGTTCATATATGTTGTTTATACACGTTGACAATTAGTTGGTGTATAATTCTGTTGCCACCAAATCCTTAGTTCAGATCTTCTTAAAGACAGGAATAGCGCAACATACTTGGGTCACTACTGTTTCTTGTTGCGTCCTCTGTCAGTGGATGTACCAAAGCCTAATCTCATATGTAGAGACTGTTTCTAACAGCGACTTGACAGCCAGTGCTACCCCAAGGAAAACAGAATTTGTATTTTCTTTTATGTGGGACGCTTTGGAGAGGGGGCAGAGAGCAGTAGGAATTTATGCCCTGAGCAAAATTAAAGGATGAACCTTGATTCTCTTGAGCTTCCCTGGCATATGGGGCAGCGCTAGAATAGGATCAGCATCACAAAATATGATGTTTTCACCAAGAAGCTTAATTGGGATATTCTGCCAGGCAGATGTAAGGGCTTTGATTTGATGCCCACCTTTGTTTATTAAGGGACTTTTAACTGGGGTTTCCTGCTCCCCAAGCTATGCACTAAAGATTTGGTTGCACTGAGGAACCAGAAGGGAAATATTCCACATCTTGCTGATGGAAACTGTGCCAGTTCTCACACAGGCTTAAGTTCCAGCCTTTTTACCATATCTTCTGTTCTTTGAGAGCAGTACTTCCATGTGAATATGAGAATGGCCAGCTGTCCAGTGCTCTGGGTTCACAAAGGGTGATTCCAGTCCTCACGGGTTATTTTCAACTTAATTACTTCTCATTAAATTCAAGGATCAGGGCTAGATGGAGGAAAAGCAGGTTGTAAGGAGAAGGAAAGCGCTGGAGGAAGAAAGGGGGACAGTGCAGTAGGAAGAGAGGGAAATCCTTTTCTCATACAGAAGATGGCCCAAGAGGTGCTCAGGAAGGAAGGTCTTAGCCATTGGAGTTTTCAGCTTCTGCCTTGAAGCAGCCAAGCTGAAGTCCCTGCCAAGAAAATGAAAAAGAATATTTTCTTTTACTGAGAATTAGCCCAGTCCATGTTTTCATTGCTGGGGGGGAACAGGATAATGCTGCTATCAACTTCATTATTTATTTCCTCTCTGGCTCCTTCAGCAGCTGCTTCCTTGAATCAACATGTCCTTACCAAATTACGGTAATGTTTTTTACTGAATTTCTGAAACAAACCAAAATTCTTTTAAGACAAGGAATGGATTGTTAGGGCAGTCTGACCTGGGGTGTGCTTTAACAGTATTTCGTGTAGCAGAAACCTTGAGGAGCCAACCCTTCATCCTGGTCTGGATTTTCTACAGCCTGTGGTGTATGTGAAAGGCTCAGTCTGTCCCCCAGTCCTGAGACGCAGCATTAAGAAACACAGAGGTGCTGTCAACCCAGCACTTTCTCCTAGTATTCATAAGAATTTATCCTAGAAGCCTTCCCAGGTGTCACCTAACAGGAAAAATGTAAAATGCCTGTACTCAGCAGCAGCAAGAGGCTGAGCCTTGCTGACAGCAACTCCTTCGCTTCATCTTGGTGCCAGGCCATTAAAGGCCAATACCAGAACCACTGGCAGCAATGGGGAAACCTCTCCAGTGTAAATATTTCAGTTTCTTCTGCATTATCTGAGATGTCTGGACTGGTACTTTAGTGTTAGGCGTATAAAATACGTTCTGTTCTGAAAGGTGGGTGTCAGGAGGATGGGGCCAAGCTCTTTTCAGTGGTGCCCAGTGACAGGACAAGGGGCAATGGGCACAAACTGAGGCACAGGAAGTTCCGTCTGAACATGAGGAAGAACTTCTTCCCTCTGAGGGTGACGGAGCA
>Ga0181612_136703_pt1 | contig 22126 bp, 17 predicted proteins | sample HoacroProtozoa21_FD_119630 | JGI IMG/M metagenome (GOLD analysis project Ga0181612, IMG submission 119630) | Hoatzin crop microbial communities from Cojedes, Venezuel. Combined Assembly of Gp0051906, Gp0051904, Gp0051908
CCTGCCACGAGCAATACCCTGGGCTGTACAGGGGCAGCATCTTGTCTAGCAGTTACAGGTGGTTTTCTCCCAGCCACTTCCACAAAGCCCTGTGATAAAGCTTCAGCGCTGCAGAACAGCCAACCGTGCTATGTGCCCACAGCAGAGCAGATGCCAAGGGCTGCACACCCGGCAGACGTCACGACTGCCCAGGCAGAGGGAACGATGTGCTTCTGCCCAGCTATCTCCTCCCAAGGAGGAGATTAGCAGGTTTCCTTCAAGCCCAAGAAAGCCACTGAAGCGGAGAGTGTGTTCCTACAGCCCCCGGCAGCCACAGCTCTCCACTCGGGACCATCTGCAAGCAGTATCAGTTTCCTGTAGCTCTCGATCTGCTCCACACACAACAGCTGGTGCAGCCAAGGGACTCCAGCATGCTAATAACTTTTCCATTGCATGATAAATGACTCCTCCATGCCGACACTCTCCCCACCATTCCCAGTTTGGGGTTGATTGCAGATGGAGCAGAGTCCAGGAGAACAGTTGGGGTCCAAGAGCGGGTGACCTCCCCTCTACCCGCAGACACTCAACCAGCAGCAGGGAAAATTAACCCTTTGAAAGCCTCCTGACTCAGCTTCTAACTCAATTTCCTTTCAGCTTATCGCAAACCCACCCAAGTTTCTCAGGCAGTATTTTCCCTGCTGTCTCTGGGTTTTCAGCTTTGGCCTTTCCACTGGTAATAAAGCAAGTCCATCTGTCCTTTTGCTTCATTACACGGCAAGGGGGAAGACACTCACAAACCTTGCTTGTTGCAGAATTTCTCCCAAGAACACAAAGCTCTGAAGGAGACTCAAACAAAGCCAAGCACAACAGTGAAGGCAAATAAATTAAGAGCTGATTTCCTTTTGCTGTCTCTTAGCATCTCTCTGCCTCACTAATCAAGCACATAGACTCTGACACAGTCACATGCCATGGAAGTCCTCACCTACAAGGTCTCCAAGATCCACAGCACAGCAGGTTTTAAGTCAGATGGGATGCTGAGATAGTAGCAAGAGTGATTTTCAGAGCACAGGCTGTTGTAAGAGACCACAAATCTTGAGGTTATAGGGCACAAATGAGCCTCTAACTTTGGGAACAGAGGGAAAGTTTTCCTGGTGCATGCAGATTATGTGAACTTCCCGCTCCAAGAACCCCCATGCCCTCCTCAGTAGCATGTGGCAGTTTGCAGCAAATCCCAGGCAAGATCCTTCTCTGACCTATGTGGGAAGCTGCATTTTTCTGGTATGCAGCAGTCCGCAGGACAAGGAAAACACTCAAAGAGCTGAGAACTAGTTGGGAAGTTCACTGCCCTGACTCTTTAGAATTCCCACCACAACAAACCTGAAGTAGGTCAACCTTTAATTCTGGCTTACTGGTGCTGCTACACCACAAACTCGTCTTGTCCATGGGACCACATTAAAGAGGAGCAGATGAAATCATTCCACAATCAATCCTAACATCAGATGCATGTATTAGCACACCTTGCAGCAGATAAAAAAATCACCCAAGCAATTACCAATTCCTATACGAACAGAAACAGAGTAGTGTTGCACAAGAGCAAGTATGCACCTCTCCAATTGCGGCATTTTGGCTTTCTGACCCAGAAGAATCTAGAATATCCACAGGGCTGGGGCAGAAAGCAGGTATATGAAGGAAGGGGCTCTTAACATTTTCTGGGGGCTGGTGCAGACTTGTTTCTAAAAGTAGCTCTTGGAATAGAGCAGGTCTTAATCCCAGCCTTGCGCTTAAGGCACAAAGCTGATAAGCCACTGGGAATGCCCAACAGTTGTCACCCCCAGCTGGCACAAATCCTCTTCCAAGCCCCTCACCAAAACAGTGGGAGGTTTCTCATGCCTGCAGCCAAAATAAATGCATCAGTTGGTAGCAGTGCACCACTTGCTAGACACTGCCCAGACCCTCATCCACTGTGGTGAGGGCTGGACCTTAAAGGCTGTGTGCCCCACATGCCACCTCTTCAGTGCTTTCATTTGCTGCTGCCTTTTTTTCCTTCTTCTTCCTATCCACAACCAGGTTTGGCAGATACACCACCTGCTTGCCTGGTACAGATCAGCTTCCCAGCCTGGTGCTGACAGCAGCACTGCAAGCCCAAAGACAACATTAAGCACTCAAGCGCAAATAGCTGTTCTGCACTTCTGAGAGTTTTATTTGGGATAATTTTCCCACACAGTAGGTATCACACTACACACCCCCACTAACCAGGGCAGGTTGGGAGCCACCAGGAACTGAGCAGAGCACATGCAATAGTCCCTCTGGGCAACCCTGACATCACCCCACCTCTTCCTCATTTCAGGATGCTCAGTTGCATCCAGCACCAGGAATTAAGGGGCTCGGTGATTTATGCCTCATTTCATAGTAAAACTCGGCAACTCTGTGCTGAGAGCCAGGGCAGAGTCAGATTTCTTTTTGGGGGCTGCCACAGAGTAATGGCAGGTCAGAGGCTGCGTGCTTGGTGTTCAGTGTTCCCCAGCCTTGCTCAGGAAGAGAAAGAGAAGCGAGACTGGTTTTATCTTTCTATCCCCAACACAGATACTTAGCTCAGCTGCAGGAAATCTCACTGGTGCTCACCAGAAAGGAGATGGTGGTGAGTTAGCAACAGAGTGGGAAAAGCAGTTGTGCATCCCTCCAGAAGCAGCAGTGTTGGCCAAAGGAGGTCCAGCTGCAGTGGCCACTGGGGATAGGATCCAACTCCGACCACAACTGTTTCACTGAAGAACGGGTGATACAGGGAGGACAGTGGCAATGGTCCCTAACTGAAAGGGAAAACTAGGTTTTATCTTAAATTGAGTGCAGAAAGAGACAGTTACTGCTGTGCTTGATGCAGCAAAGAAACACCAGTCAGAATTAGTGTTGTGACAAAGCACTTTCTCATCACATGAACACAGCTTACAAGTCCTGCATTTCACAGGGGTGTCTTTCTGCCAGCTGAAATCAATCAAGGCCAGTGTCGACTGACTCAAGTGACATAGTTTATGGCTGTTCTGTTGTACATAACATTGTATCAGAGTATTAATAACTGGAATTTGGAAAGCCATGAAACATTCCTGATTTGTGCCTCTGGAGAATGTTTCAAAGCTTCAAAATTTCAGACCTGCTCTGTTTCTCTTGACATTTCCTTCCAAATGCTGTTAGGACTTGCGAAGACACAAATGTCTGGGGTCCCAAGGAGCTCTCACTGGATTTTGCACTAGCGCTAGGAGCAGGAGGGCTCCAGGTTTGGCAGTACAGCTTCTCCCCAGTACATCTCTTGCCATGCCACACCACCCTCAAGACTGGCTGAGACTGCCTTGGGAGACTAAGGAAACCAAGGCTGATGCTCTTCTCCCACAATACTGACTCCATACTCATAGCTTTTGGAGAGAGGAAGAGGAGGCCTTATGTAGGAATACTTCAGAGTCTAGCACAGGGCTAAGCCCATGCCAACTCTAAGCTTTGTGTTTTCTTCCAGGAGATGACAATGCTGATAACAGTATCATCCTCCATCCAGCCTGCTCCCATCCGCCATCACCTTCCTCCCCCTCCCACCCTACCAAAGCCTGGGAAGGACAACCTGCGGCTCCAGCGGCTGCTGAAGAAGGCAGCCAAGAAAAATGCTGTCCTAGGTTCGGAGCAAGCCAAGTCCTTTCGGTCCAGCCTCTCACCTGTGAACGAGGCCAGCTCTGACCTAGAGCACAATGAAAGAGCACCCCCAGCAGAGACACCCGAAACCACAGCACCCCCCTCCACCAGCCCCCCAACCCGCCTCTCTGTCAAGCCTGTCACCCACCGTGTTCCCTCCCCTTTCCGAAAGAGCAAGCCTTTCACACTGAAGGTCACCGAGCAGAGGCGCATTGCTGAACACCTCAGGCTCACAACCTCCTCGGCCATGCCCATGCTACACAAGCCAGGTGCTCCTGAGACTCCACAGCAGCCTGAAGGCACGGACACCCACCTTCCCTCTCCAGGAGACCCTTCCATATTTGTTCTCCCCCAGCCGCCTCCTTCCAGTACACCCAGTAAAGAAAGGGCACCAGAGGTTACCTATGTCACCAAGGTGCACACTTATTTCCACAGTGTCAAGCCACCCAGGGCTAAGACACCCATGTCAGATCAGACCCAAGCAACCATCAGCCGTGAGGACAAAAGGTCTTCTCCAGCAGCTGAAACAAGCCACTCTGAACCTTCTCCAGGGCAGATACGCACCCCGCTCAATGACAACAAGGCCACGGCTTCCACACAGGAGCCTCCCCTCCCTTCTGCTGCAGGAGCAGAGCCTCCTAAGGAGCCCAAGCCTGCTCCTACTGAAGAGTCCATCAAGGCCCCTTCACCCAAGCACAGCACCTCCCATGCCCATGCCAATAAGCCTACAACCCATGGAAGTGACATGGAAATATCTGGATCAGAGAGAGCTCCTGAATTACCCAAGCAAGATGGCGACATCCTAAAACAATCAACACCCAGCACTCCTTGGACACAAGCACACCCAGAGACAGCAACCCCAGCACAAGCTGACAGTATGGCAGCCACCTCCACAGGCATCAAGGCAGAACATGTCATTCAACCTCATTTGAAAACCAGCTTACCAAACACCAGCCCTCCACTCAAAGCTGAGCCAGCGCTACTGCCAGTAGAAGCAAGACCTCCTGGAGCCAATGCTGGTGGCTGGCATCGTCTCAAGAAGCACTTGATGGTGCAGCCAGAAGCACCCAACTTCCCAGAGCCTGAGCCAGAAAAGTTGGGACTGGAGGAAGGGAGCAAAGAGAAGGACAGCTCTCAAGCAATCATCAGTCAAGACCGTGGGCTGTTTAAATCAAGGGCCACGAGAATGTGGGATGCTATTTTATATCAGATGACAGTCAAAGAGAGGAAGCAGCAAGCAGAAGCAGAAGAGAAGAAGCTGCAGAAGGGAGAAAGCTTTTTTCTTCCCCGCCGCTTACCCATCCTTCTACATAAGCCACGCTTCGATGCCCGGAAACTGAAGGAGCTGGCTGCCAAACCAATGGCAAAGATCACCGCTGTGTTTGAGGTGGGCCAATTTAGACCCAAAGTGGCTGAGGAGCACACCAAGAGCTTTAACAGAACAGCATCAGGATGGTCAGTCAGCTGAAGCCAGGCTGCTCCACCAGGCCCACATGTCTGGGCCTTCCTACAGGGCACCAAGCAAGAGAGCACCTGTGTCTAGGTTTACTGGCCAATAGAGTCAAATGTAAGGAAAAAATAAAATTAAATAAAACCTCCTCCAAGCCAGCAGCCTCATGCTGTGGGTTTAAGGGTTACTATCCATATGTATATAAGCTTAAATGCATAACATACCACATCTGCAGGTCATGAGCCAGGAAAACGAACATGCACTTATTTTAAAAAGAGCCAACAACAAGCACCGTATGCAGTAATATGGGAAAGAGAGGGGAGGCACACAGTGAAGAGGACAAATGCCTGTAGGAAAAGCCCAATTTAGAGAAGGATGATGGAATCTATTTTATTGTGTTTATTTAAGACCGAGAGAAATCCTAGAAATAAAAGCAGTTGTAGATGAGACAACATGAAGGAATCTGGGTTGCTCCACATCTCCTCTAGGAATTCTTAGAAACTGAACTCAAAAAGGGTACACATTATCTCTTTAGCTTCTCCACTCAAAGTGCTGTGGAGGGCACCTCACACCCATTCACTGAGAACAAGGTGGAAACTCATGCCTTCACCCAAGGCACGGACAACGGACAGCATAAGATATCCATCCTGCTCTCACATAGCAGTTTCCCTGCCTAAAGCACTGGACATCATCATTTGACATCAGACTGCTAAATTGCAGCGCACAGAAGACTAACTTTGTTGAGTAATCAAGTTCCTTTATGTATTTTACAGTGTTTTTTTAAGTACAGCTGGGGGTTACTGTTTTCATGACAACCAGCAAGAGCCTGCTTCAGCACGTGGGTATCCAACTCTGTGTATTTAACAAGGTGCTGTTTTCTGGGGGTTCCTGCTAACCACGTGTAGTCTCATTTTCAGAGGCAACATCAGAATAGCGGCATACCTACTGGTGCCTGATGTCCTGAAAAAAAGGGTATTTAAAACAAAATCCCCAACTCTGTCCATCCACAGAGATAACTATACTTTCCAGCATTAATCACCATTTGCATCTCCATCACCACCAAACTTATAAGCATGAAAGCTGGAGATCAGCTATTTCTATTTCTCAAGAGACTTTGTCATGTTCTGGGATATTCCTGCACAGCTAATGTAGGATTGCTATGTTTAGTCCAAACAGGAAACTCGATACACAGCTCTACATTCTCTTCGTGTGCAGAGGATATGGAGCTGACCAAAAGTTCCCCAAGCCAAACTGTGAACACTTAGAAACAAAACCAAGAGCCCCTTTTGCCTTTTTGAAGTCTTCCAATTTTGCAATGATGCTATCAGAAGAGCTCAGTTATAATCAAACCATCACTGAAGTTTTCACTTTGCTGGTCTTTTCCTCTGTTGTGTAACCCCTTCCCTATTTCCTGGGAAAAAAAATGAGAAAGAAGAACAACCGAAGTATCCAAAGTGTGGACTTCTCAACCCCCCAAGTTTTCCAGGAAAAAGCTGAAAAGAAGTAGGTTGGAAATGCACAAGTAACCACAAGTGGATCCCAGGTAAGCCTTGGCAGGATAAATCAACATGCTGCAATAGAAGGCTATAAAGTAAGATCCATGCAGCAACACAAAATAAAAAAGGCTGCAGCTTAAAACATGTAGAATGCCTAATGCAGATAAAGATGACCTTGCCACACAGCGATAAAATGGCACCTTACTGTAGCACAGATAGTTGGATGCCTGTGCATAAGAGTCTGCATTCACAAGATCCACTGCATTAGCGTGAAGCAGAACAACCAATATCGATTACACTTGGGAGACCAAGTGAATCTGGCCACAGAAGATTGTTTCAGAAGCAACTGTGCTTTAATCCACTTTGTCCTGCAGCAAGGACAACCACCCAGAACAAAGCAGCAACTCTCACATTTGGTGATGAGGAAAGGCTTATGTCTTGCATCTGCTGGGCTTCCCACCAGGCTGCATCCACAACCCAGCCCCACTGCACAGGGATGGGGAATCGCCAGTGGGGAGAGCGATGCCCGCAGCAGAGGAAGGCAGGTCTGGCTGCGTGGTTTAGCCCTTCTGCCCCAAGAGTGAAGGGCAGAGGCATACAGCAGGCCTGGCAAGTCCTGCAGAGAGAGCCTGGCACAAGAGAATTGCAGAGAAGAGAACAGATGCCTGGAGACAAGAGGAGATTTCCACCAGTGGTTCTGCACTGGTACCCATCGCAGCATGTCCCAGCTTGAGTCCCTGCGCTGCGTGGGGGATGGGGGCTGCCGCTGGACACAGAGTTTGTTTGGTTTTCAATATCAAACAGCCTCAGGCAGTTGGTAAGAGCCCAAATTGCCACTTAGACAAAACCTCTTGCGCCACAGCCTGCTCAGAGGTCCTGCGGCTCAGCAAGGAGGGGGGGGAAGGCAGAAAAATTGTACCTGTGTTCAAGCAACCAGAAAGCTGATAAGGTGGTGTTGAGCAAGTGACATGGGGGTGAACCAGAAGGGTTTGGGAGCAAAAAGGCAACCATGAAGGGATCCAGCAGTAGGGAAAAAAGGATGAACATAGTTCAGGGGGGGTGGAGAGGAGCTGGGGAGCAGCGACTTCTCAGCACACAAAACAGTCAGCTAAAAACCTAAGAACAGAAACAAACCAAGATCGTCCAAGCTATCACAGTCATTTTGCTATTCACAGTCAAAAAACCCTTCCTTGAAAATGAGCCCACAGGGCAACAGTGCTGCGCAGTGGTTGTCTGGCGTACTGGGTGGATCCTAGAGGACATCCCGTGACAGTCACTGGCCTTTCAGGAAAGGATGCTGGAAAAAGATCAGAGCTGAAGGCACTTACCTTTGAGCTGCTTGCAGAAACTCAAGTAGGGCAAACAAAACCTGCTGACAACCTAGCAAAACCTGTTTGCTATAAAGAATTGAAGCTCAGTGAGAACCCACCTGTTACATCAAAACAGAATTCGGGAAAAAGTAGAGGGCTGATCAAAGAGGAGACCTTAAAATAGGTTTCTGAAAGCCACAGGCAGAGAAGCAAGTTGAGGATGCAAGTCCAGTGGGCTCCTCCAGCTTTACATCTAAAAGTGTAGCTTTGGGCAGACTTGGGTTTGTACTGCTGCCCATCTCAAAGTGGCATTCCAGAGAGCTTCTCTTCTAAATGGGCAGCACAAAAGAAGAAGAAAAAAACCAATATGCTGCACTCAGAAGCCAGCTCCTTCAGGAAAAAAAATAAAAAAGAAAAAAAGATGGAACACAGCTCCCAGAAGAATTCAGAAACAAAAGGTGTTTTGTAGCAGACAGCTATTTATAAGCTTGGCTACGAAATAAAGCTTCTTTTTTATAGTAGGAAAAAAGTGAATGAGCTTGTTTTCACCCCCGACAACTTCCTCTCCTCTCACAGTGCCAGATGCTGCCCAGTTGAATCCAACCAGTTATCACCTCCCTCTACGTCATTCCCCCTTATTGCCACAACCCTCTACTATAATCCACTCAAGATAACACAAGGATATGTAATAACATAAACACAATATGAGCATAAGATCCGAAGACAGTTTCAAGAGGGCACAAGAGACAGCAGCTCAGCTCTGCCTTCCCCCAAACTACACATCAGAGGATGGTCCTTTCTGCTCTGTTGGTCTACCCAGCACAGCAGATGTTCACGTTCTCCCTACTACAATCCTATTATTGGCTGGTTCTAAGAGGTTAGTGAAATCATTAAAAGCTTTTCCCCTGATTAATTCAGTGAATCATGGAATTAGACCCCAAAAGCATCTGAATTTCAGGAGTATATCAGTCCCCATACTCAGTCAAGACGACCTCCAGCTATATACTTCTCCTTGCAATGTAAGAGAACATAAGAAAAAACAGCAGATAGACTGTTCCTTTGAACTAGCAAAGACAAATACATCTTCACCCAAACAGCAGTAGCTAAGGGACTTCTTCAGATTAAACCAACACAGGTATCCAGCTTCCTAGCAGCATCAGAAACTCAAAGACCAAAACAAACCCCCACTGTGTACCCACTCCCCGTCCAGCTCAGAAAGTCAGGCGTTTGCCCAGAAGCAAGGCTCCAGCTGTTACCATACAGTACCTTCCAGCTCACCTGAAGTGTAGCTGGCAGAAAATAACCCCAATGCCCTGCCAGAACAGCGCCAGGAGTTTTACACAATGCAAGGTCATACCCCCACCTACCTGGTTAATGAGTTCTTCAGGCACACTATTGCTCTGCAGCATCATCTATCAACACCTTCTTGTACTGGCCATGGCCCGTCGCAACAAATTTATACTTTTTGCCAGGAGTGGACTGAACACGAAAGAAACAAAGAGCCTAAGTCAGCATTTTTCTCCCTCAAATATGCAGTCAAGACCAAATAACCAAAGCCAGAGAAACACATGATATGGTTGTAATCCCAGAGGGCTTGGAGACAGCCTGCTCTGTAGGCTCTTCTCGACCCTTCCACGTACGCTCTTCGTTTGCACCGACCGACAACCACTTTCTATAAGCATAAGGTAACACAGCAAGCACAGGACATCTAATAGGAAAGAGAAGATGCAATGCCAGGCATCGTGAGGGAGGACTCATCTCAGAGTCTGGAACCCCCAAGCCAGGGCTGGTTAGAGCCATGGCAAGGGCCAGTTTCATTTACCACATGCTGGCAGCAGTACCGACCCAGGAACAGACAAGATAGTTTGATCTTCCTCTCACAGCCTGGACAGTTCGAGCAGCAGCCACCTGCTGCATTTTAATAGGCATTCCACAAATGTGCCAGTAGGAAAATAACCTCAAGTGTTGGTACTGCCTTAGGTTCAGTTCCACTTAATTTTTACTCTCAAGATTAAAAAGCATAACAGAGCAAAGTAACTCACATTTGCAGTTCAATTTTAGCCTAGAAGGCTGGGACTCCCAACCCATGGCCTGAGAACAACATGCTATTCAAGAGACCCTTCAGTATTACTGGCTTTGAAGTAATTTTTGCCCCCATTTTTACTAGGGCTAAAGCGATAATCGCTCACTGTTAGGAAGAGCTCTTGGGTATGCAATTGCATGGACAGATACAGGCAGTCCTCGTCCCTGCAGAACATCATCATCTTCTCAATACTTGCAACCCAGCTAAGAGCTCTATTCTTTTTCACAGCAGAGTAAGTGCTTTCGTACTTGCATAGATACTAACTTACCTTGATGTTGGTCTCAGGTTTGGGATTGCCCTTCTGTTCCCAAAGGCTTCTTTTACTCACGATGTCTCCAGCCACGATATCCTGAGGAGATGATGTTCTCATTACCCTTCACTGCTAATGCTGCTGAACATGCTTTAGTTCACATCTCTTTCAAACCCACACATCTGACCTCCATTTTATTTACAGTATCACATCATCTGACCCAAGACAGCTGCAGCTAAAACCCATTATTGTGAAAACTTCTTCCTATTCCCAGTATATCCTATGTTTTCTTCTCTCTCACTCTCTTCAAGAGCCTGGATCAGAGATCCAAGATGTTTATTGTCTTAAGTTTGTTAACTATTTAAGACATGTTAACATCAAGGCTTTTTTTTATGTGGAAGGAATTTTGCTCACATAAACACAGATTTGGAACCCATGTGTTACAGAACAGCTTCACTCACAATGACCAGAAAGTGAAATTGAGAGCAATACATAATACTGTCTGCATTTTTCAATTTTACAAGATTTATCATCTTGGTCATAGATCCAACTTTGTGCTCAACAACTGGAGCTCAGTCCTAGCCCCATGCAGAAGACATACACATTTTCCACACCACCTGAATTTATTCCCATTTCAAAGCAGAACCTCAACCAGCACCACAGGCTTTCCTAGCTGTACCACTGAGGAACAATTTGGGACCCTACCACAGGTGAAGTGAAGCTCTGAGGTACAACTCCTTGTCTGCTGACGAAGAAGATTGGATCTCTAGTGTAGATGCCTTTATAGCTGGTGGGCACTACTGATGAGCCATACCAAGAGGCTAATGCAAATTGTGCCCAGAGGCCAGCCCCCTCTTCCCCTGCACAAGCAAGGCAAGTCCTGCGAGTGCCATACCTTACAGGCTGGGGACTTCACGGCAGACTGAGCTGCGACCTCTCCAGTCTCCCAGAGGCTTTTCGTGCTGGCTACCATCATGCTCGTGGTGGGAAGGTCAAGAGAGGGCTGTCGGACAGGTTTTGCAGCCTTTGTGGATGTCTGCAAAATAAATGGAGAAAGGTCACAGTCAGGGACTATGGGGGGTTCTTCCCCCTCCACCCCATAATTGGAGGTCCTCAGGGATGAGGGATTGTAAAAAGGAGACTTGTAGGGTCTTGCTAGTTCCTGCAAGATGCTCCCACCCTTTAAGCAGGGAACTTGAGGAAATAAGCATAGGACAGCTCACTAAAGAAACCAACTTTACGCTGTGGAGGGAGATAGAGACAGAAGAAAGGGTTGCTGCCATCCAAGGGAAGACGATTCAGTTGTCATGTCTGAGATGGTAAGACTTAAGAGACATGGTTGGGAGAGCAATGCCCAAAGAGGGCTCCTTGGAGGGCAGGGACAGAGAGACAACAGAGCAGCCCACCTCAATAGCCTGCGTGTACTGCTCCAGCCTGTCATCAATCTTCGACACAGGGAGGGGAGGCTGAGTCTTCTTTATGCTGTTACTGGAAAGCAGAGGAGAGAAGAGGATTGAGGTGATCCCCCAGGGCCTCAAGCAGAAGGGAGGACTTTGAGGGCCACAAGCAGCCTGTTACTCCTGCCCTTCCACACAGCAGGGCCCTCCAGCATCCTCCATTTGCAGGAAGGGATGTGCTTTACCCTGAGGTCAACCCTGGAAATACCTTTTCTTTATCGAGCGGTTCAGCGACTCAGTTCTGTCCGTGATCTAAAGTGGGAGAAAGAAGACAAAGATACTATTCTCCATGGACCTCAGATGGATGTAGGTCATCTCAGCTGACCTTAATTCAACCATTTCTCTTCCCTGATCCCTCACCCAGATTTTGGTTAGAAATGCCACGCTCAGTCCCATGTTTCCACACTGGTCAGAGACAATGAGCATCCCCTTTCCTTCTCCTTTCCAAGGCAGGGGAACAGAATCCCAACTAAAAGCATCAGTGCACAGTAGCAGCCAAACCAGTTTCAGGGGCAAACCAACAACATGCAGCTTGACTGACAGCTGAAACACCAACCAAGCCTATTTTCTCTACTCCCTCAGCTCAAGGACCCAGTACCTTTCTGGTTTCCTAGCCAGAGACAACAGAGAAAGTGGCCAGTGTGGCAAGACAAGGGAGAAAATTAGAGGCACTGCCAGCCACAGCTGCAGAAGAGGAGCCAAGTATGAAAGCAGCACAGGCATGACTTATATCAACTTACCCACACTAGAGAAGCACACAGACAGGGCAAGTCAGCACATGGAGCCACCTGCAAGGCAGCCCTTCAGGTCAAGCCATCAGGAGAGAATTTTGCACAAAAGGTGCTACACAAGAACTCTTCGGCCAAGACAGGAAGGCAAGCAAACACTTCACAACCACTGAATAAAGGAAAGCTGAAATGTTGCTAAACCTTACAGCTCCAGAAAACAAGAAGAGAGAGAAAATCACTTTCAAGTCAAAGGGGAGGCTCTTAACAACAGCTCCTACAGAGCCAAGAAGCAGCTACCAAGTAACAAGGAGCCTTCTCTTCCTGTGCCACAGGAAACATCACCTACCAAGTCTGCAGATAAAAAGCAACGCTAAGAGCTCATTTTAAGATGCTTTCAGGATGCTGGTGCTAAATTTTAGCTAAGCAGGAGACAAGACAGTGCCACAGAGAGGACACATTTAACAGCTGTGCCCAAGAGCCCAGGGCCCATTAGAGAAGAGCACAACCACCAAATGGTGCAACCCTGCCTAACAGAGATGCGCTAGGGAGAGCCACTCCGCAGGGTCCCTGCTCCGCAGTGTGACAGATTTTTCTGCTGGGCAGGCTGTCTGCCTGCTGCCAGTTCTCTCCTTTGCTTGGTGCTGCAGGAATTGATGCTTGCCTCTGAGCTGTGACTTCAGAGACTGCGTTGCTCATCCTTCTGGGACACTGATGGGCAGGCTGGCACCTCATGGGGCATAACAGCATCTGAAAGGGGAATCTGCCTATGTTTCAGCTTCTCAGCCACAAGTAGATAAGATATCAATAGGAAAAAACCTTGCCAACCCCCTGCCAGAGAGATGCTGTGCAGGTGCAAACCACCCAGAGGTACTTCCAAAAGGTCATAAATAAGCATCACATTAAACACAGAGGGGCCTAGAAAAGGCTGTAGGTGACAGTAGATTTCAGCATGACAGTCTAGGTGGGAATAAAATTTCCCTAATCTATTTGGAGATCACCTCCCCTTCCCTGTAGGGCAATTCCTTGCAGCAAGGGTTGTGCATTTCTCTGGTACAAAGCACTTTCTGAAGGCCAGAAGAAACCACAGTTTCTCACTCAGCCAAGCTCAAAACTCGGAGCTCACGAGCAGCCTGGGAAAAAAACAGGGCTGGCACAAGGCTTCCCCCCTGCCACCACACATCTGTTTCCACCCCCAGGCCACACTTGGCCCTCTGAACCCCAAACACCCCGACACACTGCACCCCAACATCTGCCTGCCCCAGATGTGTACCTGGCCTCCACCAGCCACAGCTGGCAGGGGAGCTCACCACCCACTGCAGATGCTCTCATCTTTCCACCACAAGCAGTGTTTCTGCTGAGCAATCCCGTGCCAAAACACCTTCTCGGTGGTCAGTGTGTTTAATTCTCAGTGTTCACTCAAAGCCCTGCTAGCTGGAGTGTAAAGAGCCTCCTTCCTTTGGAGAGATCCCAGGCTCATATTTTTCCTGAACAGCTTTACATTCGGCTTTGTGTGTTGCTGAGCTCTGACATCACCATTATAAAACACAGAGACTGTATTTCTAAACCTTTCCCCCGGCTAATCCTTGCAGCAGCAGTTAAGCTCAGGTCAGGAAGCTATGTGTGTTTTGGGGTTGTAATGACGAGAACTTCAGCACATAAAAGGCAGTGGAAGCATTTCCCACATTTCCCCACCAGTCCCACTCCAGGGATATGTTTTGGCCACCCCCTCCCCACTTTTCAAACCTAACATTGGCACACGGCCTGCATCCAAACCCAACATTAGCACATAGTCTGCATGCAAACCCAGTCTTTCTCCTCTCCTTTTATTTGACTTTAAAAAGGCTTATCCATAAAAAGCAAGAGTCTGATGGTTGTAGATGGTGAAGCCTTCCTCTTATGATCTATTTGCTGGTGCAAGAGGAAGTGCTCATACAATCCTCCCCATCCAGGAGATATTGACTAAGAAGCAAACAGCACAAATATAAATGCAAAAAAGCAAAGATAATATCAACAGCAGATTAACAGGCTACCCAGGCTCCTCAGTTTCCCTCATTGCTCTAATCAACAAGCTTAGGGCTTACAAAGACAAAAAGCCGTTTGCTACAGAAACCACTTATCTGTAGCTATTGTATTTAAAACACACACACCGAACTGAGAATTTGTAGCAAATGCAACAAAAGTCATGAGATGCAATTCAGGTGGTGTTAAAAATGGAAGTTTAACAAGAGCATCAATGCAGACAGCTGTGATTAGGAAGGATACGATGCTTCAGAGATCAGGAACCCTAGTTTGTTTAACACACTTAAGTCCTACTTTCTGATTTTATTCTAAGTAAGATAGGGAAATTCCAGTGCTTCAAGTTTTTTGGGTTGGTGGTTGTTTTTTTTTTTGGAAGGGAAATGCCATTTCTGATTAAGTTCATGTGTCATCTTTGACCAAACTCACAAGCTTAAAGCACAGACATCTTTCTCAGTATTACAATATTCCCTGGAGTCCTCAGTGAACTTTAGACATTTACGGTGATTGGCAAAATATACACAGAGACAGTTACAGCCTCCAACAGCTCAAGCAGGAGGAGAGGAGGCTGACAACCAGCAAAGATGAAGAAAACAGATCAAGTGATTTGTCCCAGCCTGTAGCAGGAGCGGGATAGCAGGATTCACACCCTACGTTACCGCAAGCCCTGGGTCACCTTTCCTCACCATTAGTTAGGTGCTCTATTGCGATAGCTGCCATCAGCTCCAGAGGGCCCATAGAAACACAAACCTTCGTGGAGCACACTGCAATGTGGTCAGAGCACAGCTCCTCCTCTTCCAGGCTGGCAGGGCTTGGGGCTTTCTGGCGTTTTTCTGGTGTTTCTTCTTCGTCTTCATTTCTCCTTCTCTTCTTTTCCTGAGTGCAGAAAATGAACAAGCCAGGAAGTGAGCTGGTCAAAATGCTTACTATGCAACAAAAGTGATTTTTCCTCTGTCTCCCAGGCTTCCTGCTTTACACTAAACAAGCACGTGGACACAGAAACTTTGAGTTCACATCATCTAATTTTGAAACATCCAAGAAGCAGCTCATGTGTTAGTTCGGGGTGAAGGAAAAAAAAAAATATCAGAGAAATTTAGCAGGTTCAAGGTTCCAAAATTATATGAAGAGAGGTCCTTGCATCAATTAATAAAGATTTATTACCACTATTAAGATCGGAAAATGTGAATTTCTCATTTAGAGGCCACAAGATGAGAGAGCAGCTGCCTTTACTCTAAATGGCTAGAAAGAGTCTCACACACACAGTTCAAATGCAAAAAGCACGTTAGCCTCAGCAAGTCACAATCCATTTATAGCAGAAGATATTTGCATCTCAGTCACCCTAACCGGCTTGCACACCCCCCAAGTTTCAGCTTTGTCTCTCTTATTTACCAGGAATTACACCTCATCAGAAGAGCAAAGAAAGAACCTCAGCTGGGAGCAATGCAAGATTTAGAGATACATCAAGGCAAAGTGCTCCAAAGGTGCGATAAAGGCTGGGGAGAGACAAGCAAGCAGTAAAATTTAGATCTGAGTTCTCCTGCAGAGCTACTTGCTGCCTACAAAGCCACAGGATAAATAGTAGCACTTTCCTTCTCAGTATTGCAAGGACATGACTAAACCACCACAAGCTCCGGGAGCAAACACACCACCCTCACAAGAGGGCAGAGCCTGCCTGCAGTGACCCCAAGAAGGAACATCGGCAAGAGTGGCACCAGCCCCAGGTTATGCCACAACAGCTTGTCTACATGAGTTCAACACCCAGCAGTGTAAGCAGGAATGGTGAGCAGAGCTTTTGGAGAGCAGCCCCCAGCCCCAGCTCTCCCACCAGCCTTGTGGAGAAGAGAAGGTCAGCTCCTCCTGATCCCACCTCTTGCTCAGCTCTCTCCTCTTCCTCCTGTTCTTGGACCTGTTCTTCCTCTTGGCACAGCCTCTCTTCCTCCCCAGTAACCACATTTTCCTCCTGGATCTCCTCCAGACTTTCCCGATCCAGCTGGATCTGCTCCAGTTTGACTTCAGCTTCCCTCACACCACTGTCCTCTTCTTCATACGACTGTCGTGGAGATCTAGAGGTGGAGGAGAGAGGTCAAAGCAGCAAAACACGTTGTTATGAGCCTACAGACACCATCAGGTGCCTCAGAACTCTAGAAATCCAATTTTATCACGCCCGCAAGCCTACAGCTTGCTCTACAAGGGCTCACAGCCACTTCCATGGTCCCATCCAGTTCCAGGCACCCAGATGTAACAGCAGTTGCATAACACTCCCTCACTTTGAATATCCAGGACACAGCTCAGCTAAGAGTTGTGGCAGAGCTGCAGGCATCTGCACCTTTCCAGCCTCGCTGCGGGCAAGACCCGCAGGAAAACGGAGCTCAGACAGACCTGAACACCAGGTCCTAGCCTCCACTCAGACCCTAGGCAAAGAGGACACTGCCATCACGACGTGGTACTGGCTCAATTCTCTGCTCTGCTACAGCCAAAGTCCCAGGTCAGCCAGTGTGCTCTGTGGTCCTGGTGCACAAACACAGATCTGACAGTGCCCCCACAGATCCCAGCATCAATCCAATACGGAGCACCAAACAGAGCCTTCCTCTCCCTTAACTCATCCTCTGTGTTAACACAGCGTTTCGTTGGAGAAGGAATCAACCAACAACACGTGAACATGCTTCCCAAGATCCTCCTTTTCCCTAGCTGAAGCTAAGCTGCTGGGCAAGGCAGCACAGCCAGTCCCATGGGTGTTTTTTTTTTGTTTGCTTGCAAGGCATACTGCTTCACGGGCAACACTACAACCTGACCCCGCGCCCCACTTTTGCCCACCAGAATAAACGACACCTCTACTCATGTCACAGCCCAGCAAAGCAAAGGAGTCCCAAAGCAGCCAGGGTCACCCCAGGGCTTAGGTTTAAAAAGCCACAACAGGGTTTGTACAAGAGGATTCCTCCAGACCTCCAAGGCTGCCGAGAGGAGACCCAGAAGTGTGTTTAAGCACTCAGCTTTGTGAAAGCAAAGCAGCCCATACCTTTGGGCACAGTGTCGGTGGGAGCACATAACCCCAGAGCTCTCACTGGCTCACAGCCATGTGCCAAGATGTTATTGCCATCTTACTTTCCCTAGCAAGAGCACAGCTTTCTCCTCCCACCCATTTCTTAGAAAATCGCCTGACTTGCGACAGCAAGGCTAGAGAGCTGGCTAGCAGGCGGCTGATTCACCGCTTCTGCCTCACAAGCCAGTACCAAAACATGGAAAAAAGTTCAAGCGATGCTTTTTCCACCCACCTCTCTGCTGCTGGGAAGACAGCTCCCAGGATAGCCACCGTCCAGCCCTCCCAGCTGACCACTCAGGGGAAAAGCTGATGCATACACTGGCTCACTTGGCTTGCCACCAATCACCCTCCCACAACAGCGCAGTCACCAACAGCAAACAGGTTCTGAAGGTTTTATAGCCCAGGTAACTAGCTTCTGTTAACCAGGACGCCAGCAACGCCTCCAGCTAAAGTGCAAGCTTGTGGTAAAAATTCAGGCCAGCAGATACGACGCAGTCAACAGGATGCCTTTTGCACCACAACAGTTTTGTATGGGAGGCAGCTACTCCGACCCAGCTCCCACCCTCCTGCATGCAGCCGATAGCTGTGGAGGCGTGGATCTCCCCCCACAAAGTGGGGAACCAGAACGAAAACATGCCTTAGCACCAAGGCCCTCAGGGGATGCGCAAGCTGTTTTAGCTCCATCCAAGGGAGAGCAACTGTCTCCATCCCCTCAGTTGTAGCCACAGCCTAAACATCCTTCACATGAATAAACAGGGTTTGCTCCATATTCAGTTAAGCAGGAGAGAGGGGAGCTAGGAAACCCTGGCCACAGCACCGTTCATCCCAGCACAGGGCATCCCAGCCAGACGCACAGCCTACCTGGGCTCGCACCGCACTCCAAGCCTGTCCTTTGGGTGAGGCAGGTAAGCAAGGAGGAAGAGAAAAGGTGCCGAAGGGACTTCACAGGGCACAGACACCTGCTAGGATGCAAGCCCAGCTTTTTGCAAAAATCCCACTGCCAGCAAGCTTAGAGGGTCCAGACCCCTCCAGCTGTCTCTCCCAGCCAGTCTCTAGCCAAAAGCCCCCTCACCTACAGTCACTGCCTTTAAAGCACCACCCCTCTCTGATGGGCTTCACCTGCCATGGGTGCCACCTCCCCTGCTCAGCATCCTCCTGGCCTGCTACAGAATAAACACAAGCATCACATAAAAACCCAGGGAGCAATTTCTGGAGAGGATAATGCAACTCTTCTAGCTAATTCTCTTTTGAAGGCCAAGATGGGAATAGCAGTAGCCTTTCTCTCCAGACAAGCTCTTTTCAAGGGGGGCAGAAAAAGAAGCAGCATGCCGAAAAGAAGATAGGGATGATTTCTAATTGCTCCCACAGATGTGGCAAGGTGCTTGAGCAATGCTTGTTGGGTCGGGGCTGCGAAGGTTCAGCTTGCAGGGTGGTTTACCTACAGTGTTTAGAAAAAAGTAAGAAAGAGGAGAGCTCTGTTTATTTGTTCAGCAGCAAATATTAATCTTAGCCATTTTTTCAGTCTCCGGGGTAAAGAAGAGGCTGTGTCATCACAGGGTAAAATTCCTATAAAATCAAGCTGCCAAGAGAGCTGAGTCACAGAGTTCACATGCAGGTAGATGGTGTCCAAGGGAAGTGGTTAAGGCAGGAGTTTGGTTCAACTCAGCAAGGGGAGAGTGATGGGAGATGGGGACTAAACAGCTGGCACACAAACACCTCTCAGGCCTCTTCGCTGCCTGTTTTTCCCCACTGAAAGAGGAGTCAAGCACAAGGTGGGCTGGGGCCATGACACCCACTACGCTGCCATGAGCCAGGAAGCTGCAATAACTTAGAACAGCTTTTTAGGCTGGCCTGGATTATGTCAGAGGCCATTTCAGCCCCTGCAGCAGCTCAGGTGGCTTAAATCTGCTGTTGTCACTCCTCCAAACCCAGGCGTCCTGGCAGGCTGCCATTGCTCGGAGTGCAACACTCAATCCAAACATCCCCAAAGCCCAGGGCCGTCCCTGAGCCTGTTCCTCCCCGCTAGCCCCAATGGCAGGCGCAGAGCATCCATCCCAGCAGTGCGGGGCCGTCCTGCCCCTCCTCGGGGACGGTCCTTTTGCTGCGCAAGTTGGTTCCCCTCCCCTCAGTCCGGCTGTGTTCTGCCCACCTCTGCCTGCGCTGCTCAAGCTTCTGGGACCAGTCACTGAACCCCTCATCCTCCTCCAGCTCCGAAGTCCTGGATGGCTTGAAGTCATAGCTGAAACACAGCAAGAAGGAAAATGAGGATGAAAGAGATGCAAAAAAACCCAAACCTGGCCTGAAAGAGCCCCAGTCTGATATCCTCCTCTCCCTTCAGTTACCACATCTTTCCTCTGACTGCTCCCAAATCCCATTTGAAGCCTTACCCTCCATTACAGGAAAGATGCCTTTGCCACGTGCTTAGAAGCACCTTTGTACAAAGGGGGTCTCTCAGAGCATCGCTGCAAGATGGAGAGGAAGAAGGAGCAGCTCCATGTCTCTGGCAGGAGCACCCCGCTGCTTGCCTGGTCTCTGGGGTTGCACACAGGCGAGCAAAAGGCAAGCAGCACATCAAAACCAAAAAGTTCATGGCATTCTTCTGCACCAGACCTGGCCCCAGCTTGTTTGGACCAGAGGTGTTTCAAACTCGGCTGCTGCTTGTCCTATGCTTGTAGGCAGCCCCATAGAAAAGAAATCAGCAGGAGTCAGCCTGAGCAGATCGCTGAGGGAGGAAGGGATGAAGACCCAAAGATCAGGACACTGGCTGAAGCTCTGGGTTGGATCCTCACATTCCCCTGCAGCTCTCAGCCAGTCACACGCACTTGCATGACTCTGGCTCCCCGCATGTGACCACCCTGCTGCTGTACCGAGCCGCAGCCCCCCGGGGAGCACAGCTGCCGGCACCAGATGTGGGCTGGCTGTGCACAGGGATTGTTGCGGTTTTTCTTATTTCTTTCCTTGCATTCGCAAGGAGATTCGCCTCCTGGCCAGGGGTCCTAGGTAGGCAGCCACGTTGCAAGTATTGACCTGAGGAGGTGACTTCAGAGATGTTTTTGGGATGCAGGACAGTCACATCATCTGGGAATGGGAATTAGGATGTGGGACCCACAGATTAGTTTAAAACTCAGAAATTCAAAGCACATAATAAATGCAGGTGAGTCCTTTCTTTGCCTTTCTGGGATCTTAGGAGGTGTCAGGAGATGCTTAGCCTCCGCCCTGACCCCGGCGGCTTGAAACATGGGGCATTTCTCTGAGATTGGGAGTCTCATATTGAACTGACCGCAGGAGCTGAGGGTTTATGAAAAACACGTGCCCTTGTCAGACTCACCAGGCAGGGTAGCAGGGGGTACACACCAAAAATGGCTGCTCAGCCACAAGTTTGAGCACAGCCCAGCTGCTGCCACACTTCAGCATCCCCTTAGACTGCTGAGTGCAATATCGTGTTGGTCTAGGACACTGCAGCCCAGGCTGGGTTATTTTCTGCTGCATGTGTAGCAGTGGCTTGTGGATGCCCCAGGACAACACTCAGGAAATTTGACACAGAGCCAGGACAGGACCACGGATCTGCTGTGTCTCAGGTCAGGGCTTCAGGCGAGCTGCAGCGTTGATGATGCCCAATGCAGAATCACTTCAGCATTTGTGGCCCTGGACACAGGGCTATCAGAAAAGCTCCCAGGGAGCAAGGGAGACTGGCCGAATGCTGTCTGAAAACTGGTCACCTCCGTGTGCCCCTCTGCAAACCCAGCTCCAGGGGAAGCACCGAGCCAGCACAGCCCCATCAGCACCGTCTAAGCTGATGTCCATCCCTCTGGTTCCCAAGACTATACGTGTCTTTTCTGCAAACCCGCCATTTTGGTGGTTATTTCTCAGTTTTTTCAGTGGGAGAAGGGAGGAGAGGAGCTATGCTCTGTCCCTCTGGTGCAAGGAAATGCCGAGGGCGGGTTTGCACAAACAGGAGTGACAGGGATGGAATGAATCCCAGCACGGGAAGAGCAGAGGGAAGGAGGCGGCAGTGTTTACACAAGAGAGAGTGAAGCTTTTCAGAAGATTAATAGTCAGGGCTGACCCTGGCTGCATGACCAAGCCCAGGTGGCTGTCAGCAGCTGCAGAAGAAACCAGGGATGGCCAGAGAAGAAACATCCTTCCCAGTGAAGCCTGTCCCAGCAAGCTCAAGCATCGCAGAGCGGGGAGCAAAACCCCTCATTTTAGGAGTTCTTGTCATTGCCCCCTTCACAGATGTTTAGGCACTCCATTAAATCTGGGCACTGCCAACAAGTCCCATGGGGTCAGCAGCGCGTCTGTGCCTATGCCCGTGGGACCGGAGACGGCAAGCTGGGTTACTGGCGCTACTGCAGGCTGCTCTGTGCCCGAGGCCACTCACAGCACCTTCCAGCAAAGCAGCGATCTTGTCAGCCATTTTAAAGACTTTTGAGAATTATTTTCCATCCCCCGTGTGAAGGGGGGTTTGGAAAAACTAACAATTATTATTACTTTCCAGATCTTCTGTTTGCTTTTAGGGCAGACTGCAGTGGGTTTGTCTGCAGAATATCACAAGGTGTATTTCCACAAAAGATCTTGAAGCTACTTTGCAATGCTTTTAGATAAAAAAAAAAAAAAATCCTGAATAATTTTGAAAGTATCTAAG
>Ga0181612_149662_pt1 | contig 22125 bp, 19 predicted proteins | sample HoacroProtozoa21_FD_119630 | JGI IMG/M metagenome (GOLD analysis project Ga0181612, IMG submission 119630) | Hoatzin crop microbial communities from Cojedes, Venezuel. Combined Assembly of Gp0051906, Gp0051904, Gp0051908
AGCAAAAGTGCCTGTTTTGCTCCGCCGCTGCTATTGGGGCATCTTCCGAAGGTGCAGAAACCGCGTTATTGTTCTGCTGGAATGACCGCTTTTTCCCGTTTTGAGGGGTGTAAAACGGTAATGTTTTCTGACAAATTTGTCGTGCGGTTCCGAAAAATCGTTGCGTTATTTCGTTTTTTATCCGTATACCGCGCAAGCCTGAATCATCACCGTGGCACTGCCATGACATTTCGCTTTTTTGTCTTTGCGGCATGTAATTTCGGGATTTTTATGTACATTTGCCGGCAAGATGAACAAACCTCCTTTCTTGCCCGTCATCATCGGAACGGGATTCGGCAGCGGATTCTGGCCTTGGGGACCGGGAACGGCAGGCACTTTACTGGCCCTCGTCATCTGGCTGGCGCTGGGACAGTGGCTCTCTCCTGCCCTGTTGCCGCTCGTCACCGCCGCATTGGTTATCGTCAGTACACTGGCCGGAACGTGGGCCACGGCCCGACTGATGCCTTATTGGGGCGATGACCCCTCCCGCGTGGTCATCGACGAGATGGCGGGCGTATGGCTTCCCTTGACGGTTGTCTCGCCCTGCTTGTGGCCCGACTGGGTCTTGGCCTTCGTATTGTTCCGGTTGTTCGACATCTTCAAACCGCTGGGCATCAGGCGACTGGACAACAGGAAAGGTGCGTTCTGGGTGATGACCGACGACTTGCTGGCCGGAATTTATACCTTACTTATTATAGGGGCCCGTCAACTGCTGTGGCCTTCGCTTTATTAGAATTGACAAACAAGACACCATACGACATGAACTACCGTGATTCCATTCAGAAAATCATTTACCAAATCATCGACCGGCCGTTGGAGGCGCTGCTCAAACGGGGTGTAACACCCAATCAGGTGACCTTCATCGGATTCCTGGGAAACGTTATTGCCGCCGTCTGTATCGGCAAAGGCCATCCGGGTTGGGGTGGTCTGCTGCTCATTCTCTTCGGCATTCTCGACATGGCCGACGGACGAATGGCCCGCAAAGGCGGTCTGACGTCCCGTTTCGGCGCCCTTTGGGACAGTGCGCTCGACCGGTATTCCGAACTGGCCACGCTCTCGGGCATCGCCTTTTACTTTGTCAACATTTGGGAAATGACGTGGGTATGGGTCACGCTCGCTGCCCTTGCCGGTTCACTGATGGTGAGTTATGTCAGGGCGCGTGCCGAAGGATTGGGCATCGAATGTAAGGGCGGACTCATGCAACGGCCCGAAAGAGTGGTTGTCACCGCCGTGACAGCCCTCTTGACCGGTATCACGGGACAGACGGTCTGGCTTGCCGGCGGCATGGCCCTCATCGCCGTCTTGGCCAATATCACCGCATTCCACCGTTTGGCCGACTGTTACCGGAAACTGAAATAATCCACCATGTTCTCGCCCTGGCTCGTCCTTCTGTATTTTCTGCTGCTCTGCATCCGACCCTTCCGGCGCATTTGGGCGGTCATGCTGCCGTGGCTTGTCTTCGCCTGTTCCTACGACGCCTTGCGGCTCTTTCCCAATTACACCTTCAACGACATTGACATCCGCACGCTTTACGACGCGGAAAAGGCACTGTTCGGCATCGTGTCCGACGGCGTGAGGATGATTCCGGGAGAATATTTCGCCCGTCATCACCATGCGGCGGCCGATTTCCTGGCCGGCATCTTCTATCTCTGTTGGGTGCCCGTACCCCTGGGATTCGCCTTCTGGCTGGCCCTGACGGGCAAAAGGCGCGAGGCCGCCCGCTTCTCCTGGGCTTTCCTCACGGTCAATCTTGTAGGTTTTTGCGGCTATTATCTCCATCCGGCAGCGGCCCCCTGGTATGTGATGCAGCACGGATTCGAGGCCGTGGAAGGCACCCTCAGCAGCAGTGCGGGCCTGGCCCGATGGGACGCGATGACCGGAACACGGGTATTCCATTTCCTGTACGGACAGAATTCCAACGTGTTCGCCGCCGTTCCCTCCCTGCACGCCGCCTACGTCTTCACCGCTTTCATCTATGCGTGGAAGTTTCGCGCGGGCAAGGCAGTCACCGCTGTCTTCGCCGTCATCACCTTGGGCATCTGGTGGACGGCCGTTTACACGGGTCATCACTATGTCATTGATGTCCTCCTGGGCATCCTTACGGCACTCATAGGAACAGGTTTAACGGAGTTTTTTTGGCATTCCGCCCGAATCTTCCTACCTTTGCACCACTCAAACAAGAGAGATGAAATTCAGAAATAAGATATTGACGGTCCTCCTGATGCTGACGGCGTCAGTGACGGAAGTCCTCGCACAAGACATTACCGGACAGGTGGTGGACGCCGACGGCTACGGCATTCCGCAGGCCAGCGTGCGCTATCGCGGACAGAAAATCGCCGCCGTGAGCGACGCGATGGGGTATTTCACCATAGAGCGCCACAACGGATGGGCCCTGCAGTTCACGTCATTGGGCTACAAGTCGCAGACGGTCAAGGTGGGTCCCGACAGCAAAGACCTGAGAGTGACGCTGGCCGACGACTCCAAACAGCTCAGTGAGGTGGTGGTCAGGTCGAAGCGCGGCAAGTACCGCAAGAAGGACAATCCGGCCGTAGAACTGATGCGGCGCGTCATTGCGGCCAAGAAGCGCACCGACTTGTCCAACCACGATTATTATCAGTTTGAAAAATACCAGAAACTGACGGTGTCGGTCAATGACATCCAACCCGAGGATTTGGAGAAAGGCATTCTCACCCGTCTGAAATGGGTGCAGGAACAGATGGAAGTGAGTCCGCTCAACGACAAACTGGTGTTGCCAATAAGTGTGGACGAGACCGTTACGCAGCATATTTACCGCAAGAGTCCCAAGAGCGAGAAGACCATCGTACAGGGCCATCAGGCCCAGGGCCTGACGAATATCATACAGACCGGTGAACTGATGAACACGATGCTCAAGGACATTTTCACCGACGTGGACATTTATGATGACCACATCCGCCTGCTGAAGTATCCCTTCCCCTCACCCATCGGTTCTTCGGCCATCTCCTTTTACCGGTTTTATATCGAGGACACCATCTACGTGGACAAGGACCTGTGCTATCACCTGCAGTTTATTCCCGCCAACCAGCAGGACTTCGGTTTTCGCGGAGAACTGTATGTCCTGGCCGACAGTACGCTGCACGTGAAGCGCTGCGACATGACATTGCCCAAGGCGACAGGCGTCAACTGGGTCGACAACATGCGCATCGAACAGGAATACGCCCAATTGCCCAACGGTGAATGGGTGCTGACCATCGACGACATGCTGGTGGAAATGTCGCTGACCGACTTCCTCACCAAGGCGCTGGTGGTGAGGACGACGCGCAAGAGCGACTACAGTTTTGAACCGATATCCAAGAAGGAATTCAAGGGCAAGGCCGCCATACGCCAGCATCAGGACTCCCAACTGCGGGACGACGCTTTCTGGGCGGCCCACCGCAGTGTGGAACTCACGGGCAGCGAGGCCAAGATGGGCAGTTTTATGGAGAAGATGGCGGAGCGTAAGAACTTCAAATGGATTCTGCTGGGCATCCAGGCGCTGATGGAAAACTATGTCGAGACGGGTTCGAAGAAGTCGCCGAGCCTCTTCGACATCGGTCCCATCAACACGTTTTTCTCCTACAACTTTATCGACGGTATCCGTCTCAGGGCCGCAGGCCGCACCACGGCCCATCTCAATCCGCACCTCTTCTGGAACGGATATTACGCCTACGGCACCAAATCGCACAAGAGTTACTACGGAACGGAAATCACCTACAGTCTGAACAAGAAGAAAAACATGCCGTACGAGTTTCCGATGCGCAACATTTCCTTCTCGTCCTCCTACGACGTGATGTCGCCTTCCGACAAGTTTTTGATACACAACAAGGACAATGCCTTCATGGCCTTCCGCACGCAGACGGTGAAACAGATGTATTTCTACAACCGCCAACAGTTGAGTTTCGTCTACGAGACCGACTGGAATCTGGGCATCCGGTCATCGCTGAAGACCGAAAGCAACGAGCCCACGGGTGAACTGTGGTTTATGCGGCAGCCCGATCTGGGCGGCGACCTGGTCCGTAAAATCCGTACCACGGAATGGAAAGTGGGCCTGAGCTACGCTCCCGGCCAACAATACATCAACACGAAGCAAAACCGTTTCCGCCTGAATCTGGACGCACCCGAACTGTCCCTGAGTCATACGATGGGCATCAATCACCTGCTGGGCGGCCAATACGGCTATCATGTCACGGAAATCGGCCTCTACAAGCGCTTCTGGATGGGCACGTGGGGATGCGTCGACGCCCGTCTCGACATGGCGGCCCAATGGTCGAAGGTGCCGTTCCCGCTGTTGCTCATTCCCCCAATCAACCTGTCCTACTTTGAGCATTCCAATACGTTCAACATGCTGCGCAACATGGAATTCCTCAACGACCGCTACGCGTTCCTCTCCCTGGCATGGGATCTCAACGGCAAACTGCTCAACCGCGTGCCGCTCATCAAGAAACTGAAATGGAGAGAGTACGTCGCCTTCAAGGCCATGTGGGGCAAACTCACCGACAAGAACAATCCTTTCCTGGAGCAGAATCAAGGCGACACCATGCTGTTCCAGTTTCCCGACGGTGTGAACGTCATGGAGAGCAACCCCTATTGCGAGTTTGTCGTAGGCGTACACAACATCTTCAAGTTCTTCGCCGTCGATTACGTGCGCCGATTGTCGTACACCGACGACCCGGAAGTGAAGAAAAACGGCATCCGTTTCGGATTTACGATGACCTTCTGACTCACCCCATGAGACGTTTCCTTTTGGCCGACAGACAGGACATCACGCGTGCGGGATTACGGCAAGTGCTTTCCGACATGCGGCAGACCGCGGTGAAATACACCGAGGACAAGGCCGAATTGCTCCTGGCGCTGAAGGAAACGCCCGATGCGGCGGTCATACTCGACTATACCCTGTTCGACATCAACGACACCGATGAACTTTCCGTGCTCACCGACCGCTTTCCTAAAAGTGTGTGGCTGTTGTTCTCCGACGACCTGAGTCAGGATTTTCTACGCCACGTCATCGCCGCCAATCCCCAGACAGGAATCGTACTGAAAGACTGCCCGCTGCACGAAATCCGCGAAGCGCTGCTTTCCGCCACCCACGGCAAGCGATATATTTGCCAACGGGTCACCGAACTCCTGCTGGCGCCGCAAACCGAGACAGAAAAGGAAAAGACCGCCCTCACGCCCACGGAAAAAGAAATCCTCAAGGACATCGCCATGGGAATGACCACCAAGGAAATCGCCGACCGCCGCTGCTCCAGTTTTCACACCGTCAATACCCACCGCAAAAACATCTTCCGCAAAATCGGGGTCAACAACGTCCACGAAGCCATCCGCTACGCCCTCCGCGCCGGCCTCGTCGATTCCGCCGAATATTATATTTAGCGAGACTTTTTCACACCACCCCGCCTACGGCATCCGTTCTATCAATCCTTCTTGGTCGTACCCTTTCCGGTACTTGTGTATCAGGTCGACAAGATGCTGAAGACGTTCATCGGGGATATCCATCTTGCTGTATTTCAACTGGTGTTCATAGCGGGTACTACTGCCGTTCTGCAACAGTTGTTCAATGTTTTCCGGAATATAGAACATGGCGCGACGGCCCACGACCTGATAGATTTCGGTCAGGAAGATATGGATGCCCGCCAAATCGAAATCTCCGAAGTGAAGGTATTCGTTGGAAACTGTGGCCAGCCACTTGGGAAAATCTCCAGACAACGGGTATCGGGAGACAAAAAGTATCCGTCTTTCGGGAAACAGACTCTTTTGGAAAGACAGGTATCTGAAGTTTTCCGCATTCTCCACTCCGATGATGAGGACATCTTCCGGTACCCGGAATCCTTCGTAATCGTAGACATACACAAAACTGCCTTCGGGCGGATGGATGGTAAAGGGCCGGTGGTTCAGTTCGGCGTCTATAGGAGTCAGCGATGTGACCATAAAACCTTTCATGGTGCGCCGGCGTTTCCACTTGGAATCGCCCGACACATGGACGAGTTGGCTGCGTGTCGTTTCCGTCCGGATAACCTGCAAGGTCTGTTCCAGATCCTTGACTTGGTAACGGTCAGCCAAAAACTGCAGGAAAGCGGCCGGTGATTTTGTCTGATAGGATACCCTGCTTTTGCGGGTAGAGGATATCAGAACGCCTTCATCAAGCATCTCCTCTACCCAGTTGCCTTTCATTTTTCCTGCCGGCAAAGTCTCTCCTTGGGCAAGCAACATCCAGCGGCGGATAAGTGCGGCGGTCAGTTTCATCGTTTGGACATTAGGAATTTCACTCTGGTATTCGACTGTCCGTCTTTCTCCAGAATGTAGTTGTACCGGTAATCACTGGCGGTATAGGATATCGGCGAACTGTTGATGAGGAAGATATTGCGCCTGTTGGCGAAGTCGAGAATGCCTTTCACGTTGGCCGGATGCAGTTTTCCGATTTCATCCATCATGCAATGCAACCGGTAGTCGTTGAACCGTCTCGACATCTTTTTCTTGAAAACGTTAACAAGCATGATGTTGACCATCGCCTTGACCAGTACGTCGGTACCGTCGGAACCCACATTGGATATCTTTTCCACCCATCCCGTATCGTTGTCGTTTTCCTGAATACGGAATTGCAGTTTGAAGGTGTCGTCGAGCGTTATCTTGCTCTTCGACGGATTGTTGCCGATGGCCTTTTGGAGTTCGAAGAGCAGTTCTACGATTTTCTTACTCGTCGCAGTACGGTCCTTGTCGTCTGAGAAAATGTTGATTTCGCCAAGATTAAACGAGTTTTCATCGCAGAACTTCTTGATTCGGGTCAGCAATTGCATCAGGCGGTCGGTACTTTCCACCGTCTTTAATGATATCTTCTTGATGACGCCGGCGAAATTGCTCTCGTCAAAATCACGGTTGATGTCGTTGATGGTCTTCTCAATGTCACTGCCATACCGCATCAGGTCGCCCATTTCCTTGGAAATGCGCTGCAGGATGTCGGAATAATGTCTGCTGAGCCGTTCACGATAGGTCTCGACAAGATGATTGTCGAGAAAGTCACGCAAGTTGTCGGCGAACGCCATATAGTCTTCGTTCGTACTGAGGTCGGTCTTAAACTTGAACGTGTTCTTGGAAGAAAAATAGGACTTGAATCCGTTGACGTTGGTCTTGAAAGCCGACTGTCTGTTGCTCCTGTTGTAGACAGCGCTCTTCAACTGCTCCACCAACATGCGGCAGGCATCGTCATTCTTCTGCGCCACGGCAGTGGCGTCTTTCAGTTCCAAGGGACACAAATCATCGCCCTTGAACTTTTCCAACTCGTCCCTACCTTCTCCGATGAGCAAAATCTTGTTCTTCACTTCCGTCAGTAAGGCGTCATTCTCCGCCTTTTGCCGCTGATGTCTGTCACGGATACTTTGATAGCGTGTCTCCAATTGCGCCCGTTTATCCTCCTGTTCCTTCTTTTGCCGGCGGAATTCCGACTCGTTGTCGAAGAGTTCGGCCTTGTCTTTGAGATAATTGTAATAGTGACGGCGGTTGGCATCGATTTTTTCTATCGTTTTATTTAATTGCATGATACCGTATTCCACCGCTTTCACTTGGCCGGTATCCACGCCTTTCCCAGAGAGTTCCTGGTCGCGCTGAACGAGATAAACTGCTTTCAGCCGTTCACTTTCCGCCGACTTCTTCTGAGTTTCCTCATCAAGGGACTGGCAAACAGCAGTGTATTTTTCTTCCGCCGCCCGGACTTGACTTTGGTATTCCTTTTCGATGTCCTTCAGTCGGCGTTCCCGACTGTCCTTATTGTCGGCGAGTTGTTTCTTTTGCTGTTGTATCAGATGCCGGACACGGCGCACCTCTTGTTCATTCTCCTCCAGACAGCTGCGCTTATATTCATCTTCCTTTTTCTCCCAGTCCGTCAGTTTCGACCTGAGATCTTTCAGTTTGTTGGGGATAAGCGAGATGTCTATATTCAACTGATTCAATTCCATACGGAGTTGGCGCACCTCCTTCTGACAGGAAGAATGTGCGGACTCTTTCTCCGACACGATCGCCCGGATGCGCTGTTCACTCTGTTTTTTCTGACTTTCCAACTGGTCTTTCAATGCCCGGACGGCTTTCCGGATCTCTTCGGGAGTACGCATGCGGCGCGTCACGCGGGTTAAATCCAGACTGACGCCGAATAGACTCTGTTGACCGTCTGGCACGGTTTGCGGATGGAGGGACGTGTTGTAGAGAATTTCCTCATCGGCCACCTTACCGATGGTGTCCTCCCAACCGTGGCGGTTTTCCTCCAACCAGGCGAAGAGTGATCCGTCCTGTCGGGCCAGGACGGATTCTTCCTGTGCGATTTTCTCTTTCAACCGGTTTGTGTTCTTCTTCGCCTCCTCCCGTTCGCTGTTGATTTTTTCGTCATAACCCTTCCCGACGATTTCCCAACGCGAGAGCAGACTTTCTTCCTTTTCTTTCAGACGGCGGGTTTCCGCCATCATTTTTTCTTTCGCGTCTTCAGTGGTGTTGATGTCGCTTTGGGTATTGTCGATTTCAGTACCATATTTCCGACTGAGTTGTATCCGGGTCTTTTGCGTATTCAAGTCGGCCAGTTCCTGGTTGTATTCCTCTATCAGACCGTTGACCGTGACTTCCTGTTCCTCATATTTGTCACGGATTTCCCTGTCCCGGCTCATTTTCCGTTCCAAGAGTTTTTCCTTCGTCTGGAGCAAATCACCCTTGAGGACGTTCTTTTTCTGATTCTGACTGCTCTGGAAATTCTTGAAATCCTGTTCTGTCTTTTCGATAATCGCCCTGTACTTTTCCGTAATGTCGGTGTGTTGCCGCGTCAACCGTTCCAGGATTTCCCGTTGCCGCGACAGACTGTCTTTCACCCGTTGCTCCGTTTCCACGAGGTGGACTATCGCCTCAATATCCATTTCCCGATAATGCTCTTTTCGGGAAACGATGCTTCGGAGTTTGTCTTCCAGACTGCCGAGAGTCTTGAGTATCTTTCCGTTGTCCGCATCGTACTTCTGTTTTTCCTCCTGAATGAGCCGTTTGATACGCAGGTCTTCAGCCGTCAGACGGTTTTGTGAAGATTCCAATTCGGGCATGACGTTCTCGTCCCGCTGGCGGGCGAAGACGATTTTACCGGAGATTTCCCTTATCTGACTGTCGGCATACAGAAGCGCCAGGTATTTGTCGACCACGTTTTTCGCGTCTTTCATGACATAGAATTCCCCCTTGTCATTCTTCTTTTCCCACAGCATGATGTCGTCGTATTCCTTTCCGAATTCGGCGATCAGACTGCGCATGGCGTCGATATTCACGTTGAGTTCCATATCGGTCATCGAATCGATGATGGTCTTCTTGATGACCTCGGCGTCCAATTTGGAATTGAGGAATACGTTCTGGATGGTACGGGGAATGTTCCGGTACTTGCCGCTCTCGGTGATGGCGTATTTTCGGAATGCCGGTTTTACGGCCGACTGATTGCCGTAGATGATGTTCCTGTAGTCCTCCAGGGTGTCTACTATGGGACTGACGTTGACATGGGCCGGCATCTTGCCTCTTATCCGTGACCAGTCGGAGTATACATCATTGTTCTCGTCCATGAAATACTCTTTCCGAAAGGCGGTGTCGACAAACCGGAAATTGATTCTGCCGCGGTTGATGAACGTCACCACCATATAGGGGTTGCCGTCACGGGTCACCTCATAGATGATGTAGGAGTTGGGATATTCGAAATAATATTCCGAGAACGACTTCTTCTCTTTCGAGATACCCAATTTCATCTGGTCGGCGTTGTAGAAAAAAAGGATGGCGCGCTGTATCGTACTTTTGCCCACGCCTTGCGTACCGGCAAAGTGCGTGTTGCCGTCGATTTTGATTTCCGCCATGGGAATGTGCGCACTGTTCAGAAATATGATTTTACTCAGGTATCTCATCTTTCACCTCCTCTGATATGACCAGCATGTTGATCAGTTTGTCGATATAATTGAACGCGGACGTCACCCGGTAAGTGGGTTCCTGTTCGTTGGCCACCTCAATAAAACCGACGTTTTTCATCTTGTTGACAAGTGTTTCCACGATGTCCTTGTAGTTGCGCCTGTCGCTGAAGAGCTTTTCCGCCTTTTCCTTCATCTCGATGTCATTGCTGAGTTGCAACTGGATATTGGCGGTGGAGAACTCGAATCCTACGCCGAAAGACGGATTGTAGGTGCGGAGGAAGTCGACGTAGTCGATCCATTCCGCCAGTCGTTCTATCTTGTCCTGGATGACGATTTTCGGTTCCGGTCTGCTGAAATAGTAATATCCGTTGCCGCCTTCCAGACAGAATCCCACGCCCCGAAAGTATTCGGCATACTCCTGGAAGTTGTCTTCGATGAGGTCGTAGTAACGCTTTTTCAGTTCGTCGGTACTGTTTTGCGGAATAAATCCGCCCTTACTCAGGATGTTGAATATCTCCTCTGTATTCTTTATCGTCATTTTCTGTAGATGATTGCGTATTCGACATTGCCTTCCGTACCGGTCTCTCCCCGGATTTCCAACCGGTCACAATAGCGGGTGGCTATCTGACAGAACAGGGAAAGCCGTTCACCCTGACCGACATGCCACTTATATTCATAGTCCATCAGGAAGCGGAACAGGTCTTTCCCCTGTGCGGCGAAGGCATTGTACATCTCTTCCTGGTCGATGTATTCACTGACGGCAGCCTGCTCACCGAAGAAACTGTCGGATATCGGAGCTGCTTCCTTACGTCTGACGCGATCAGGCAACCGCCGGTCGGTCATGACTTTCAGGAGAATGCCGTTGGCGTCGTCGGAGGCGTCCAACCAAGCGAGCGACGGTTTGGTGGAATACCGGGTCTGCGGTTCCATCCAAACAGGATTCGTGGTTTGCACCACTTGCCGGATGTCGGTATATTCCTCCAGGATCTGCTGGTCGCGAAGGTATTTCAACTGATGCAGTTTTTTGAGCAACATACTCTGATACTGTATCATGTTCAGGTAGTTGATAATCTGCCTGTCTATCTCCAGCAGGTTATGATATGCGTCATTGAGTTGCAGTTTCACGTCATTCACCGTCTCCTGCAGGCCCACGTCCATGGCAGTGGCAAAGAAAACGGGTTGTCTTTCACTGATGAGTTTTTCAGATTCCCCGATGAGCGCCGCAATGTCCGAACGCTTTTTGTCGAGACGCTGCAGTTTCGACTTCTTGATCTTCAGACTCGGTTCGTTCTTGTAGGTGTTGTCCACATTGCGTTTCAGGTCAATGACGTTTCGGAGCGTGGTGAGCGCTATCGTCCTGAGCGACCTTCTCACCTCATTCAGATATTTCCTTCGCTGACTGTCTTTTTTCTCCTCGAGAAAATACTCTATGTTCTCGTTGAGTTTGTCGATAAATTCCCTGACGATGGCGACATTGATGATTTCATTGGTCTCCAATACGTCCTCAAAGAATTTCAGGTAAACATCCTCCATTTCCAACTGGTTGCCCGATTCCCGAATCACGCCGTGGGCAATCAGATACTTGATTCGTGTCTCCTTGTGGTCGACCAGCGCCAGGGCATCGTCGGTGCGGAAAGCCACGGACTTACGCTTTTGGAACATATCGGCAAGAAGTCTCTTCTCCTTGTCGAACGTTCGTATCAGTTCGTCAATCTTTCTGAATCCGGCCATCGTCCTGTCAAATCAAGTATTCGTATTATTTGCAAAGATAAGGAAATTTTTCTTCAATCAAATGATTTCGGAGATAATATCAGATTTATACTGATTCTCAACGCGATAACCTCCCGACAAAAAATCAGCCGCAAGGGCGAGGCCCCTGCGACTGCAAAATTACAATTATGAAAAAAGTATCTTTAAACGCTGGCCACAATCCAGTCGTAGATAACGGAGCAGATGCCGAAGAGGACGATGCCCACGGTGCAGAGGGCAAGGGCCAGTTTGGTACCTCCGTCGCTCTTGAACGCGGGCAGCGGCGTGGCTGACGGTTTGATGTACATGGCCTTCACGATGAGCAGGTAGTAATAGAGCGACGCAACGGTGTTGACCAAGGCGATGAACACCACGGCATAAGCCCAGGGAGAACCTTGTGAGGCACCTGCCATGAAGACGAAGAACTTGGAGAACATGCCGGCGAAGGGCGGGATGCCTGCCAGGGAGAAGAGGGCCAATGTCATCAGGAACGACAATCTGGGGTTGGTCTGGTACAATCCGTTGTAGGCATCCATGTCGGTCACGCCGCCATTACGCTGCTCCACCACGTTGATGATGGAGAAGACGCTCATGTTGGCCACCACGTAGATGAGGACGTAGAACATCAAGGCGGCCACGCCGAGCTCGTTGTTGCCGAGTACGGCCAGCATGATGTAGCCTGCCTGGGAGATGGAACTGAAGGCCATGAAGCGCTTCAGGTCTTTCTGCCGCATGGCGAACAGGTTGGCGATGGTGATGGACAGCACGATGACGATGTAGAGCAGGTACTCCCAATAGGTGACCATCGGGGCGAACACCTTCATCAGAATGGTGCACAGGGCAAAGGCGGCTGCGCCCTTGGAGACCACGGAGAGATAACCCGTGACGGGCGTGGGTGCGCCCTCGTAGGTGTCGGCTGTCCAGAAATGGAACGGGACGAGACTGATCTTGAAGCCCAGTCCGCTGAAGAAGAACACCAGACCCATGATGGTGAGCGGCGTGGCCTGCAACTTGGCGGCAACGTCGTCGAAATAGAGCGTGCCGCAGGCGGCGTAGAGGAAGGAGATGCCATAGAGCATCACACCGCTGGAGAAGGTGGCCGTGAGGATAAACTTGGCCGCGCCCTCGGCGGAATTCTTGCGCCACTTGTCCATGGCCACGAGACAGGCCATCGGAACGGACGCCATTTCCAGTCCGAGGAAGAACATGAGGAAATGGCCGGAGGATATCATCATGTACATACCGAGCAGCGTGGAGGCCACGAGCATGTAGAACTCGCCGGCGTTACGGGCGGTCTCCCGCTTCTCCAGCCACGGACGCGCCATGATGAGCACGATGACCGTACCGAGCGTAAGGATGACCTTCATCGCGCCTGCGGCCGTGGACGCCGTGTACAGACCGGCAAAGGCCGTGGCGGGCGTCGTGCTCTGCAGGGCGCAGGGGATGATCTGGGCGGTCATGAGGACGATGCCCAGGATGCTCAGCACCTGATGCTTGCTTTCTTTCTTGTAGAGGATGAAATCTGCCACGAACATAATCACCAGGAAGGCAACGAGCGCGGCTTCAGGAACCATATTTAGAAAATCCGAATAATTCATATCTTGTCTTCTTTAAATGATTAGATGCCCATGGAACTCAGGATGTTGCCCACCGACGGGGAGATGACGTTGCTTACCCAGAGCGGGAACAGGCCCAGGCCGGCCACGCAGAAGATAAGGCAACACACGGCGACGCGCTCGTCCCAAGTGGCGTCGGTCAGTTCCTCGTAATGGGGATCGGCCACTTTCTGATAGAGAATCTTGCCGACCACGCGGAGAATGTAGACGGCCGTGACCACAATCGACGTACAGGCGATAATGGTGGCGGTGCGGTGGAAGACATCATCGTTCATAAACGAACCCACGAAGATGGTCATCTCGGCCACGAATCCGGAGAATCCCGGCAGACCGAGGTTGGCCAGACCGGCTATCACATAGCCCACGGCCAGGAACGGCATAATCTTCATCAGTCCGCCGAGTTTGCGGACGTCGCGCGTGTGGGTGCGTCCGTATATCATACCGATGAGGGCGAAGAAGAGGGCCGTCATGAGTCCGTGGGAAAGCATCTGCAGGATGGCACCTGTGCAGGCAGTCTGCGTCATCATGAGCAGGGCGAAGAGCACCAGTCCGCAGTGGGACACGGAGGAATAGGCATTGATGTATTTCAAGTCGGTCTGCACACAGGCTGACAGGGCGCCGTAGACCACCGAGATGGTGGTGAGGATAAGGAATATCCAAGCCAGTTCGTGGGCAGCCTCAGGCAACAGGTACATGGCCACGCGAAAACAGCCGTAACCTCCGAGTTTCATCAGTACGCCGGCATGGAGCATGGACACGGCAGTAGGCGCTGAGGCATGACCGTCGGGCGACCAGGTGTGGAACGGGAACAGGGCGCCGAGCACACCGAATCCGATGAAGATGAAGGGGAAGAATATCTTCTGGATGTGGACGGGAATATTGTGCATGGCGGCGATTTCCTGCACGTTCATCGTGGTGGCGCCGCTGAAATAGTAGATGCCGAGAATACCGAGAATGAGCAGGGCCGAACCTCCCATGAGCATCAGGGTGAGTTTCATGGCCGCATACTCCTTGGCTCCGCTTCCCCATACACCGATAAGCAGGTACATCGGGATAAGCGCCACCTCGTAGAACATGAACATGGTGAACATGTCGACGGAGATGAAGAATCCGTACACACCCGTGGACAGGAGCGTGAACCAGAGGAAGTATTCCTTGGTAAGTGGTTTGAGTTGCCAGGAGGCGAACGTTCCCGTAAAAACGATGATGCTCGACAACAGCAGCATGACCACGGAGATGCCGTCAACGCCCACGGCGTAGGCGATGTTGAGCGGACGGAACCAGGGCACGCTGTAGGTCAGCAGCATGGCGTCCTGATTGCCGCCGGCACGTTGTTGGATGAAATAGACTGTCAGCCAGATGGAGAGCGCCAACAGACAGGAGGCGCCGGTGACCATCACGCCGCGTACCTGATTGAGCGTACGGGCCAGCCAAAGGCCGAGCAGCATCAGGACGGGAATTACTACGAATAATGTCAGTATTGTCATGATTCAAATCCTCCTTTCATTAAATGCACAACAAAATTAAAGTCAAAGCCACCGTACCGGTGAGGAACCACACGGCATACTGGCGGACGTCGCCGCTCTGCCACGGGCGGATGCTCTCGCCTGCCTCATTGGTGCCCCAGGCCACGAAATTGAACGTGCCGTCCACCACGTGGCGGTCGAACCAGGCAATGGGACGTGAAACGAGACGGAAGATGATCTTGTGGGTGACGAACATCCACACCTCATCCATATAGAAACGCTTGTAGGCGGCCCGGTGCAGGCGCGGGAAGGTGGCGGCGAGCTTGTCGGCCACCGGAGTCTTCTTGCCGGCGTACATCAGGAAGGCGGCCACGATGCCGATGACGGCCAGGGCGACGGACGTACCCGCTACCTGCCAGTTGATGTGCGTGTCGAAACTCAGTCCGTTGGCCGAGATGAAATGGCCGAAAGGAATGAATCCGCACGTGAGTGTAATCAGCGACAGGAAGATAAGCGGGAAGGTCATCGTCCAGGGTGCCTCGTGGGGCTGGTGGGCGCCGCTGGCCATGTTTTCCTCATAATAGCTCTTGCCGAGGAAAATGACGCAGAACAGACGGGTCATGTAGAAGGCCGTCATCAGGGCGATACCGCTCATCACGGCTCCCATCACGGGATGGAAATTGTAGCAGGCCACGAGAATCTCGTCCTTGGAGAAGAATCCCGAGAACGGCGGAATGCCGGAAATGGCCAGACAGGATATGGCGAAGGTGACACAGGTAATCGGCATGTACTTGTACAGACCGCCCATGTACTGCTTCTCATTGCTGTGGACGGCGTGGATGATGCATCCGGCGCCGAGGAACAGACAGGCCTTGAACATGGCATGGGTGAACAGGTGGAACATACCGGCCATATAGCCGAGTCCGTTAACGTCGGCATATTCTACGGTCTTGTCGACGCCGCCGCTCTCACCCGGCAGACAGACGCCGAGAGCCACGAGCATGAATCCGATTTGCGAGATGGTCGAGAAAGCCAGCACGCGCTTGATGTCGCTCTGGCAACAGGCCACGGCTGCTGCGTAGAAGGCCGTAAAGGCGGCAATGTAGGCAATCCAGTGGAGCTGCTCGGGCGCATATTGGACGAACAGCGGGAACAAGCTGGCCACGAGATAGACACCGGCCACCACCATCGTGGCGGCGTGGATGAGAGCACTGACGGGCGTCGGACCCTCCATGGCGTCGGGCAACCAGATATGCAGCGGGAACATGGCGCTCTTGCCGGCACCGCCGATGAACATCAGGAACAGGGCCAGCGGCATGACCCAGGCGGCCTTGGCGGCATTGCCGGCCAGGGCGGGATCGGCCGAGAGGTCATAATTGAACGTGCCCACGTAGAAACTGTAGAACAGGATACCGATAAGGAAGAACATATCGGCGAAGCGTGTCACGATAAAGGCTTTCTTGGAGGCGGCCACGGCTGCGTGGAGCGGATAGTAGAATCCGATGAGCAGATAAGACGACACGCCCACCAACTCCCAGAAGAGGTACATCTGGAAGATGTTGGTGGCCACCACAAGTCCGAGCATGGACATGGAGAAGAGCGACAGGAAGGCGTAGTAGCGCTGGAATCCCTTTTCGCCGTGCATGTAGCCGAAACTGTAAATGTGGACCATGAAACTCACGGTGGAGATGACGATGAGCATCATCACCGAGATGGGCGTCAGGCGGAACCCGATGTTGAACGTCAGGAGTTCGCTGAACTTCAACCACGTGAAATTAAAAGCCGTGACCGTGGGATACAGTCCGTCGGCTCCCCTGCCCTGGACCAGGAAATATTGCCAGGCGGTATAGAGCGACAGGGCGAAGACGATGCCGAGGACGGTCGTACCGATCAGGCCGGCGGCCTTGTGCGACATCTTCATGCCGGCCAGTCCCAACACGAGGAAGGAAAGAGCGGGCAAAAGCAGTATTAAAAAGACATAACTATATTCCATAATACTTTACCATTTCATGTTTTCAATACTGTTTACCGTATCACTCTTGAAGTTGCGATAAACATTGATGATAATCGCGATGGCCACAGCCGTCTCGGCCGCACTCACGCCGATGGAGAAGAGCGTCATGAAGAAGCCCTCGAGCTGACCCGGGAAGAGAATGCGGTTGAATACCGCGAAGTTGATGTCAACGGCGTTGAGTATCAATTCCACGGAAATCAGCATGGCAATCAGGTTGCGGCGGGGAACGAAACCGAACACGCCGATAAAGAACAACAGTGCGCTGAGCACAAAGAAAAACGCTACGGGTATCATTGCTTATCCTCCTCTTTCTTTTGGGTGGAACTGTCGTCTTTGCGGGCCACCATGATACCACCGATGATACAGGCGAGCAGGAAGACGGAAATAAACTCGAAAGGCAGGACAAACTGATACTTGTCGCTGCCCAGCAGGGCCGTACCGATCTGCTGCATCGGCACCTCCACATCGGGCCTGGTGGCGGCCATGTCGATAAACTTGTTCTTCAGGAGGACGACGGCGACGGTGGCCAGTCCGACGAGGGCGGCCAGACATCCGCCGATGACGCGACTGCCCTTCAGGCGCTCCTGCAGCCCTTGCAGGGTCTGCTTGGAGACGAGCTGGATGGCGAAGACGTACATCATCGTGATGCCGCCGGCATAGACCGAGATTTGGGCTGCGCCCAGGAAGGTGTAGTCCAGCAGGAAGTAGATTCCCGCCACACCGAAGAGTACAAAGAGCAGGAACGTAGCGGCTCGCATGATACTCTTGGTCGTGACGCACATGATGGCGGAGCCGAGGATGACGACTGCCAAGATGCAAAACATAACTAAATTTGCCATATTCCTTATTTTGTCTTTGTATTAAACTTACCAATCTGCATGGGGGCGCCGCCGTCGATGAGCGAGGGCAACGAACCGCCCTGATAGACTTCCTTGTCGAGATGGAGCACCAGGGCATCGCGGTCGAACACGCTGTTCTCGAAGTCGTTGGTAAACTCGATGGCGTCGAAATTGCAGGCGTTGACACACAACTGGCAGAACATGCAGTCGCCCAGGTCGTACTGATAGTCAAGCAGCGCGCGCTTCTTGCGGCCCGTCTCGGGGTCCTCGCGCATCTCCGACTGTATCTTGATGGTACCGTTGGGACAGGCCTTCTCGCACATCGTGCAGGCCACACACTTGTACTGACCGCTCTCGTCGCGCTTGAAGACGAGACGCCCGCGGTGACGCTTGGCCACGTGGAGCGTGGTCTTGCGGTTTTCGGGATATTGCTCGGTAGACTTGGGTGTCACGTATTCCTTCAGGGTCACCTTCAGACCGGTGGCCAAGGACTTGACGGCACTGAACACTTCACCGAAATAGGATTGCTTATTTTCCATGTCTTTTCTTTTTTATCCGTGCAGGCGGAAAGCCACGCAAACGGTCATCAGGATAATGTTCAACAATGCCAGCGGCATCAGGTATTTCCATTCCAACTTCAGGATCTGGTCGATGCGCAGACGGGGGAAGGTCCAGCGCACCCACATGAGAATCCACACCACGACGAACGTCTTGCCCAGGAACCAGACGATGCCCGGAATCCAGTTCATCACGGTGTCGAATCCTTCGATACCGATGTTGATCGGGGCCCAACCGCCGAGAAATACCGTGGCGGCAAGTCCTGAAATGACAAAGAGATTGAGGTATTCGGCCAGGTAGTAGAAACCGAATCCCATACCGGAATACTCGGTGTGGTAACCGGCGGTGAGCTCGCTTTCGGCCTCGGCCAGGTCGAACGGACCGCGGTTGGCTTCCGCATTACCGGCAATCAGGAAGATGATGAAGGCGATAATCGCGGGGATGTGTCCCTTGATGATAAGCCAGTTCCACGGACCGGTCTGGGCCTCGACAATACCGCTCACCTGCATCGTGCCCGTCAGGACGACGGCGGCGATAAGGCAGAGGCAGAGCGACATCTCATAACTGATCATCTGGACGGCACCGCGCATGGCGGAGACCACGCTGTACTTGTTGTTGCTGCCCCATCCTGCCAGGAAGACGCCCAGGACGCCGATACTGGAGATGGCGGTGACAAGGAAGACGCCGACATTGAAGTCGAGCACGTGCGCGCCCTTGTTCCACGGCAGGAACGAGAAGGTTCCCACCGAGGCGATGATCACGAGGAACGGCGCGAGGAAATACAACAACTTGTCGGCCTTGTCGACGGAGAAGATTTCCTTGGTGAGCATCTTCAGCACGTCGGCAAACACCTGCAGGGTGCCCCAGAATCCCACACGCATCGGGCCCAAACGGCACTGGAAATAGGCGCAGACCTTTCTTTCCATGAAGATGAGGACGATGGCAAGTATGGCGTAAGCCACCAGGATGAGGACACCGATCAATACACATTCTATCAGAATCGACCAAAAGTCGCCGAGCCCCAAGGTCTGGCGAAGCAGATTGTCGAACCACTGTGTCACTATACTAAAATCAAACATAATCTGTTAATCTTCTTATCTGTCAATATCCGGAATCACGAAGTCCAATGCCGCACCCACGGTGATGAGGTCGGCGATTTTCTCTCCACGCAACATTTCGTCCATGGCGGCCACGAGGTTGAGGCCCATCGGACGGAATTTCAGACGATAAGGACTCTTGTCGCCGCGGCTGTCGAGATAGACGCCGATTTCGCCACGCGAGCCTTCGCAAGAGAAATACCATTGTCCTTCGGGCACCTTAATAATCGGTTTCTGCTTGATGTAGAAGTCGCCTTCGGGAATATTGTCAATGAGTTGTTCGATGATGGCAATGCTTTGCCGCATCTCTTCGATACGGTTCAAGTAACGTCCGTAACTGTCACACGTATTGCAGGTTACCTCGTTCCATTCAACTTTGTCATAAAGGTCGTAGGGATGGTTCTTGCGCACGTCGTTGTGCCAGTCGGAAGCACGGCCGGAAGCACCGGTGACGCCATAGCTGACGGCGTCTTCCCTGGAGAGCATGCCGATGTTCTGGAAGCGCTTCTGCATGATGACATTGTTGCCGAAGACGTCCATGTACTCCTGGAAATACGGTTTCATGTAGTTGCACAGGTCCTTGACGTTCTTGACGAAGCCGGGATCAATATCGTCCTGCAGACCGCCGATGCGGTAGTAATTCTGGATGAGCCGGCCGCCGGTGATCTCCTCCATCACGTTGAGTACATGCTCGCGATCGCGCATGGAATAGAGGAAGGCGGTCAGGGCACCCAGGTCCTGCGCACAGCACCCTATATATAATAGGTGGGAATCCAGACGCTGGAGCTCATCCATGATGGTGCGCACATAACGGATGCGGTCGGAAAGTTCGATACCCATGGCCTCCTCGATGACGCCCACGAGCGCGTGGCGGTTCATCATGGCCGAAAGATAGTCCATCCGGTCGGTCAGGGCCAGGGTCTGCGGATAGGTATACGACTCGCACATCTTCTCGATGCCGCGGTGGATATAGCCCAGATGCGGATAAATCTTCCGGATGGTCTCGCCGTCGAGCACCGTCTGCAGACGCAACACGCCGTGGGTGGACGGGTGCTGCGGACCGATGTTCACCACGTAATCGTCGTCGGTGAAGAGCGGATGGCGCATCTCGGTGAGGCGGCCGTCTACGAGACGGTACTCCGTACCGTAGTCGGGTTCCACGTCATCGGCCAGGGAATATCCCTCGGCGGCCTTGAAGTCCTTGCGGAGCGGATAGCCCCGGAAGTCGTTCCTCAGGTAGAGGCGGCGCATGTCGGGGTGTCCCAGGAACTTGATGCCCAGGAAGTCGAACACCTCACGCTCCAGCAGGTTGGCTGCCTTGTAGAGCGGCGTGATACTGTCGATGACATAATCGTCACCGATTTTCTCGGCTATCGTCTTGACGGACGTGCGCTCGTGCGTGTCGGTATTCTCCAGGATATAGACGCATCCGAGACCTTCCTCGCCGAAATCCTCGCCGACGATGGTCACCAGATAGTCGAAATGCCTGTCGTTGCGGAGTTTGGCCATTTCCACGGCAAACTCACGGAATGCTAATACTGTCGGATTGAGTCTCATGCCTTGGCCTCCTCTTGTTTTGCTTGCTTTAATTCTTCGACAAACTCTTCCGGAACGTCCGTGACGACAATGGGTTTCTTGCCCTTGCCGTAGGTGAGTTCCTCATTGCTCACGCCAAGCTGGCGCTCCTCCTTGTTCTGCTTGTGGTTGGCGCCTCCGAAGAATTTCTCGATTTTCACCTTGCGCTGCAGTTGCATCATACCGTACATGATGGCCTCGGGACGCGGCGGACATCCGGGAATGTACACGTCGACGGGAACAATCTCACCGATGCCCTGCACCACGTGATAACTGCTCTTGAACGGACCGCCACTGATGGCGCAGCCGCCTACGGCAATCACGTACTTCGGTTCGGCCATCTCGTCGTACAAGCGCTTGAAAGCGGGCGCCATCTTGTGGGTAATCGTACCGGCACACATGATGAGGTCGGCCTGACGGGGAGAGTTGCGCGTGACTTCAAATCCGAAACGGGCGAAGTCGTAACGGGCACAACCCACGGCCATGAACTCGATTCCGCAACAGGACGTGGCGAAGGTGAGCGACCAGAGCGAGTTGGAACGGCCCCAGTTGATCAACTGGTCCAGCGAACCGACAATCAGGTTGACACCGCCCTCATGCAACTCGTCGATGATTTTCTCAAGACCCTTGTTGTCATTGAATTCCTCGTAGGGAATACTCTTGATATGCGGTTTTCTTACTTCCATTCCAACGCTCCTTTCCGCCAGGCGTAGGCCAGGCCTAAAACCAACACAAGCAAGAAGAAACCGATGCTCAAAAGCGCCAAGGGTCCGAACTGTCTGACGACGACGGCCCAGGGATACAGGAACACCGTCTCGATGTCAAACATCAGGAAAAGAATAGCAAACAGGTAATAACCGATGTGGACGGGCAACCACGAAGAACCCTTCGTCGGCACACCGCACTCAAACGGTTCACCTTTTACCGGATTGTACGTTCTGGGGCCTATCAGTTTGGCGAGGACATAAGCACCGACCACCAGGATGACAGCCGTCAGCAGAACGGTAATCAACAAAGTAAAATACATAAATTTATAACGTTATTTCAATATGCTTTCTGAAAAACGCTGCAAAATTAGTGAAAAGCGAGCGCAAAACCAAGAAAAAACAAGTGTTTTTTGTTTCCGGATTCATTCGGCGGCTGCCTTAAGCTTGCTTAAAAGGCAGTTGACGAAGGAATACGGATGAAAATCGTTTACGTTTTTCATGTTTTGCCGAGCTGCATCCTAATTTGCGCGAACGAAGTGGCGAAA
>Ga0181612_120109_pt1 | contig 22124 bp, 12 predicted proteins | sample HoacroProtozoa21_FD_119630 | JGI IMG/M metagenome (GOLD analysis project Ga0181612, IMG submission 119630) | Hoatzin crop microbial communities from Cojedes, Venezuel. Combined Assembly of Gp0051906, Gp0051904, Gp0051908
AGAGGTTCAGATGCTTATGCTGGATACCCTCTCAAGGTACGGCCGTCCTTTAATTTGCACAGAGTGGCTCGCGAGGCCGCTGAATTCCACCATACAAAATACTTTCCCCCTATTCTTCGAAAATAAGGTAGGAGCTGTGAACTGGGGCTTTGTGTCTGGCAAAACCAATACAATCTACACTTGGGGGCAGATTATAGAAGATGGCTCGGAGCCCGAAGTATGGCTGCATGACATCCTGCGTTCCGACGGCACTCCCTATTCCGAGGAAGAAGTATCCGTACTTAAAGAATATAATCATCGCAGATAATCTTCATTTTAGCCAATGAGAATCAAACCATACGTTTTAATTGCGCTTGCTTTGATATTGCCCGCCGGTAGTATCAGGGCGGACGATGCCTATTCCTTTAAAAGTCTGCAAGTTGAAGACGGACTTTCGCAGAGCATGGTTTATTGCATCACACAAGACTCCAAGGGATTCATGTGGTTTGGAACTCAGGACGGCCTTAATAGGTACGATGGCAAAACCTTTAAAATCTTCAAGAAAAGCCCCTCGGATTCATCTTCAATAGGGAACAATAATATTATGTCTCTCTTGGAGTTGAATGATGGCAGGATTCTTACGGCAACACTTGATGGAATTTATGTGTATGACCCTGTGTATGAGACGTTTAGAATGTTGCGGGGTGGGGTAAGAGACACGGTGAGAGAGCTCCAGATGGACTCCGACGGCAAGGTTTGGGCGCTAGGTGGAGACAGGCTTTATCTGCTAAATGAAAGTGGGATAGCAAAGGATTATAGCTTTACCTGCCCCTCTGGAGAGAGGGCCTTGGACCTTAGAAGCTTCTGCATAGACGGTAATGGTACTATTTGGATAGCTACATACGGGAATGGCATTTTTCGATTGAATCCCAAAACGGGAGAATATACTCAGCTTGCAATGAGCGAGGCGAGCGATACTGACAATGATGTCAATTGCATTTTTCAGCTCGATAACAATACCCTTCTAATAGGTACCGTATCGCAAGGTGTGCTGACTCTTAACACCGGCACGGGAGATTTCTCGCCTTATATTCAAAAGGATAATAACGGCAACGCCCTATTTGTAAGAAAAATCTTCAGAGACAATAGCAACAAGCTATGGTTTTGCACCGAAACAGGAGTAATTGTCAAAAACCTCAACACCGGGTCAGTCGTATTTTTGAAGCATAGAAACGGAGACCCGTACTCCATTGCCGATAATGCGGTACACTCTATTTATCAAGACAGAGAGGGCGGAATTTGGCTCGGAACATACTTTGGCGGGGTCAACTATTACATCCCTCAAATCTTTCACAAATTCTACCCCGAGGCGGGCGACAACAGCATTAGCGGCAAGAGCATAAGCGAATTCTGCGATGACCATCATGGGCATTTGTGGATAGGTACCGAGGATGCAGGATTGAATAGGTATGATTTGGCTTCCGGGAATTTCGAGAGTGGGTTTGTGCCGGCTCATAACATTCACTCCTTGATGTACGATGATGGAGACCTTTGGGTTGGTTCTTTCTCCGATGGTTTGTTTGTGCTTAATACAAAAACACTCAAATGTCGTAAGGTGTTGATTCAAGCTTCAGACAGCCCCTCGCTCCTTTCGAATACAATTTATGCAATTTACAAGGATAGACGAGGCACTATTTGGGTAGGTACAATGGGAGGTTTGTACAAGCACATGGGTGACGATAAGTTCGAGAGAGTGAGAAAGGATGTGATTTCAGGGCAAATCAATAATATAGTTGAGGATAGCCGAGGCGTGTTGTGGGTGTCGGTAAACAAGTTAGGCATCCTGGCATACAATCCCCAAACGGGAGATTTGCAGAAGTATTCCCCCATCTTCTCCGACGATATAGGCGAGCGCCGGGTGCTTTGCATAATGCCAACCGCAGAAGGTAATATCTGGTTTGGAACAGATGGCTCCGGCTTTTTTAAATACGACATTTCAACCAAGGAATTCAACTCGCATATAACCACTAACGATGGACTTCGAAACGACGTGGTTAATAAACTGGTACAGGATGCTCAGGGTTTAATCTGGGGAAGTACCAATAGCGGTCTGTTTAGATACAGCCCAAAGACCGGTGATATTGTTTGCTTTACTTATGAAAACGGGTTGATAGGTAATCAATTCAATGTGAATTCCGGAATTTTAGCTTCCGACGGACGAATGTATTTTGGTGGCATAAATGGCTTTGTGTCCTTTGCGGCAGAGGAGTTGGAATTAGCTCCGGAGGCTCCATCGGTGGTTGTAAGCAGTCTGAAAATCAACGGAAAAGATGTAAAGGTAAATGACGGCAAACACCCCATTTTGGATAAGTCCATTATATATACCGATGTCATAAATATTCCATCATCGGTGAACAATTTTAACATTGGCCTCTCCAAATTGGGATATATGCCAACCGGAGAGTTCACCTTTAGACTCAAGTTGAGCGGGTATGATAAGGATTATATAAATCTGCATGGGCAAAATACCGTTACCTATTCGAATCTTAAGGCGGGGAAATATTACTTAATGGTAGATGGCGAAAAAAGGCCAAAAATTGAGATTAACATTGTGCCGCCATTCTACGCCAGCAGAGCCGCCTATATTCTTTATGCGCTTCTTGTCTTAACCGCACTTGCTCTTTTGCTAAAGAATAGAATCAAGCAGACCAAGCATAAGAATGCGATGAAAATCAAGGAGTTGGAAATGAACAAGGAGAAGGAAATCTACGATGCCAAGATGAACTTTTTCACCAACGTAACCCATGAGATTCGTACCCCTCTTAGCCTCATAAAAATGCCATTGGAGGCTGTCATGGAGAACACTCCCGACTCAGATGCCAATAAGGAAAACCTCTTGATAATACAGAACAATGCCGATAGGCTTCTAACTCTGGTTAATGAACTTCTGGACTTTAGAAAAATAGAGTCGGGCGGCATCAAAACGGCCATTTCCAGAATAGATGTGATTCCGGTAACCAAAGCTGTTACAGATAGGTTTGTACCTTCTTTGGAGATGAAGGGAGCTAAGTTTATTAGTGATATTCCCGAATCTTTAAACGCCGACCTGGATGCCGAAATATATACTAAAATCATTAGCAACCTAATGAATAACGCCCTAAAGCACTGCAAGAATGAGGTGGGGCTAAAAATCAGTTCCAATGGTAATACTTTTAGGGTGGATGTCTATAATGACGGGGATTCCATCCCCAAGGAATACAGCGAGAAAATATTCCACCCTTTCTTTAAGATAGAAGAGAAGAGTGCTGGTTCCGGCATTGGGCTGGCTTTCTCGCGGTCTTTGGCAAAGATACTGAATGGCAGTTTGAGCTTGGAAGATAGCGCAAGCCATAGCACTCTGTTTAGCCTTGTTCTTCCTATTGAGCAGAAGAGTACGGAGACCGCCGAAGAGGATGATGTAGGCAAAATCATCTCAAAAGCAGGTAAAGAGCTTGACAATACCATGAATATCAATAAGCACAAGGTGGTACTCTTGGTTGAGGATAATGATGAGTTCCGCTCCTTTGTGGCTTCGCAGTTGAATGGTGAGTATGATATTCTTGAAGCTTCTTCGGGGGAGGAGGCTCTTAAAATCACAAAGAGCGAGTATGTGGATGTGATAGTCTCAGACCTGATGATGCCTGGTATGAGCGGAATGGAACTTTGCGAGAAGATTCGCCAGGATGTAAGCCTGTGTCATCTGCCGTTCATTGTGTTAACGGCCAACACCTCAATCCAATCCAAGCTGGAGGGGATGGAAGCCGGGGCGGACGAATATATCGAAAAGCCGTTCTCGGTAGACTTTCTTAAAGCTCGAATCAAGAACCTATTGGAATCTCGAAATAGAATTATTGACGCATACAAACGCACTCCCGAAGTGGCTCTTAATACCATTGCGCACAATAAATCCGATGAGAATTTTCTCAATGCCCTGGCAAAGGTTATTTACGATAAGATTGACGATGTGGACCTTGATGTTGACACTTTGGCCGAAGCCATGAATATGAGCCGAGCCACACTCTATCGTAAAGTGGGGAGTATTTCCGACTTGACTCCAAATGATTTCATTAGGCTTACCCGACTTAAAAAGGCGGCCGAACTCCTCAAGGAAAAGGAATACCGCGTGAACGAAATAGCGTATATAGTGGGATTTAAGTCATCTTCCTACTTTACAAAGTGCTTCTACAAGCAATTTGGCGTGCTTCCAAAAGATTTTGGCAAGTAAGATGAATTTACAATTTTTTGCGACGAAAATCTCCCCGATAGCGTGGGAGATTTTTCAAATTTGCACTTGGACAAATTTATAAAAACAGATAACCAATGAAAAAATCGAGTAAACTATTACTGGCTTTTTTACCAGCTTTGATTATTTGCTGCGAGAAGGCTTCTACTTCAACTCCCACAAAAGAAGTCACTCCTACAGAGCAGGAGGCGCAGCTTATATCTCTAATCTCGCCGGATGAGGGCGCAAGCATTGCGATTTCAGGAAGTGAGAGTTACGAGTTCAAGTGGCAATCCATAGATGGCGTGACCATGTACAAACTCAATTTCAGCCTGAAATCGGATATGTCCGACCCGAAGAGTGTTGCCGCTTTGAGAAATCCTCTATCCATTACTGGCAGCTCACTGGACAGCTATATCGCTGATTTGGGCGTTGAGAGCCAAGGAACAGCCACCATTTATTGGAGTGTTTCCCCTTGGTCTTCCGAGGTTAAATACGAAAATGAGGTACGCTCCTTCACCGTAACCCGTATGGAGGATGCTCCCGAGACCTTGGAAAACGCCGATCCTATTACAGTGAAGGTGGCAATTATTTACGAAGACCCCGTTTACTACAACAAACAGGACGCTTCCGATTCTAGAAACGGCAAGAGAATTCACGAGATTCGCGGATGGCACGATCCTCACGAGCAATCGGAACAGTATGCAAAAAGTTTCGAGAAGATTTCTCATGGAGTAATTGATATAGATGTTGTGATGGAAATCGAATCGGAGCAAATGTTCTGCTATCACACCAATTCTTCAACATCTAAACAGAAAAATTACGTTACAGTAGATACTCTGATAAATTACTATTTTGACGAGGATATGAATGGCTCCTACATTGACTATGACTATGTGGGAATGATGCAATACTATAAACTGGATTCGCTTGTAGATGCAGGTGCGATTACTGAAATTTGGGTATACAATCACCCTACATGCCACATGAATGAATCCAGGCTCATTGGCCCTGGCGCATTCTACTGCAACTCCGGCGGTATCCAGCCTCCTACCGCAACCAATACCAAGAATATGGTTTGCGTAATGTTCTGCAACTATGAGCGTACCGTGGATTTGGCTCTGCATAGCTTCGGACACCGCTTCGAGAGTATGATGCGTCCTATCTACGGTGAGGAAGATGCGTTCAATAACTATGACGATAAGCCGCATCTCTCTGACCTAACCATGTTTGAGCTCTTCTGCGGTAGATTGAGCAACTTTGGTGAGAAGTACGATAAGGGTAGAGGACATCTTGGAATTTGCCACTTCCCCTTCAACGGTGAATCCGATTACGATTACGAAAACAAGACATACGGTGAATCATACTGCGACGAGTGGGATAATTATCCTAACATTCCCATGAAGAACGCTCGTAGAATGAATTGCGAAGAGTGGGCAGACCGCGAGGGATATCAGATGGGTTACATGAAATGGTGGCTTGGCCACATGCCTCACTTTAAAGGCTTGAACCCTGACCCTGCCGATATGCACCTCAATAACTGGTGGCACTACTTGTTTGCATATCAAGAGGCCCTCATTTACGAACAGGAACTCAGACAATTCTACTCTTATTAATGAGAATTGGCAAAGAGATATTCCTAACGCTGAGCATCTTGGCTCTAGTCTCCTGCTCCAAGCCCAAAGTAGGTCTAATAACTTACGACGGTGCCGGGCAGGGGACCGAGTTGGATGCCATGGAGGGCTGTCTGAAAGGATGCAAGGTTAAAAGGGTTTCTCTGGCCAACCTCGGAAAACTTGCCTCCTACGATGTTCTATGGTATCATAGACCCGATTCGTCGGCAATTGGCGAATTGGAGCGCAATGCCGGCTCTGCCATTTTGGAATATGTTCGAGGTGGCGGCCATTTGGTGCTGTCGATGGATGGAGTTCATCTGCTAAACGATTGGAATGTTGAGCCCCAAAAGATTGGTACGTGGACTTATGATTGTATAGACGAGGGGTTCGGGCGCAAAATAGGATATCATGGATATTTTTCACATCCTATTTTCGATGGACTTTTCGCTGGAGCGTATCCTTGGCATGGGCACGAAGATAACACAGTGAGAATCAATGGGTTCGAGGGTGATGCGATGCCTCTGGCCGATAGCTCCGAGGTTGTAGGTACCCAATGGGAGTACATCTTTCTCCGTCCTGATAAGAAGCTTATTTGGGAGAGTAAAATCGGGAAGGGGGATATTCTTGCTATAGGAGCATTCTTGTATTACGGGAAGCCTAATTATAATGAGGCCATTCTCGGCAAATTCACCAATAATGTCGTAGAATACATGGCGGGTACATACGATGGTAAGGAAGAGGTAAAGTACTGGCCGAAGGAAAAGGCGACGGTGAAGGTGAACCCGAATACTCATGCCGGGGGAAGCTTTGTTTGCGAAGCGGAATTTGAGCCTGTTAATTTCCCCCGTGCCTCCAAACGCGATATTCCAGTGCTTCCTATGTCTCTAAAACGAGATGCGAGCGACAATTATTTTGATTTGGCATCACCTCGTCAAATGCTGATTGCTTCCGAGCGAGGTGGAATTGAAGAAATTTGGTCTCACCCATTCATGTCTTTGAGGGACTATAGGTTAATTTTGGATATTGAGGGAAAAGATAGACTTGTCGGCCTATCCGAGTACAATCCTGAATTTGAGATTACTCCCTCCTCAGCCATTAGGCGTTATGACATAGATGGCATTCAGTTGGTTGAGACCATAACTCTTTCGCCTGATGAGCCCGTTGCCGTCATTCATTATGAATGGGAAGGAGAAGGAATAAATCACATCATGACCGAGGCAAAATGCAACATGAGAATGATGTGGCCTTACGAATCCGACGTGTTAGGTAATCTAAATTATTGCTGGTCAAGCGAAATCAACGCTTTTGTGGTTAGAGATGATTCCGCTGAGCATATGAGCATTATTGGAGCTAATCTGGTGCCTCAGTTCAATATAACCGGTCAATTCAACGGGTATAACTATAATGGGTATCAGGTTGATCCTATTGTTACGGACGACTTGCTGGTATCATCGTTTGTGTCTTATGACACAAAGGGGATAAATGCCTTTGACGTGATATGCGCATCAGGTGATAATTCCAAGCAGGAGCTATACAGACAATATGCAAGGGCTCTAATAAATCCGGCCTCTGTTGAGGAAAGTGCCTTAAACTACTATAATAATTATTTCGAGGATAAGCTGGAGATTACAACCCCCGATTCTGAATTTAACGAAGCATTCCGCTGGGCTCAAGTAAGTACAATGCAGTTTATCACCCAAACTCCCGGCTTGGGAAGAGGGCTTATGGCAGGTTATGCCTCTTCTGGACGAGGCTGGGGAGGTGGACAGAGCATAAGCGGCCGCCCCGGCTATGCTTGGTATTTTGGTAGGGACTCCGAATGGGCGGGTTTTGCATTTGATGATATGGGTGATACCAAGGCGGTTAGAGATAATCTAGAGCTGCTTATAAAGTATCAAGAGATAGACGGAAAGATTTACCATGAACTTACCTCTAGTGGCTTTGCGCATTTTGATGCCTCCGATGCCACCCCGTTGATGGTAGTGTTGATGGCTCATTATTTAAAGGCCTCGGGTGATATTAACTTTGTGAAGAAGAATATGCCCGCCATACATAAGGCCATGGACTACTGCTATTCCACCGATTTTGATGGGGATGGATTGATTGAAATCAATCATGTTGGGCACGGATGGCTAGAGGGCGGCGCTTTATATGGTTCGCAGACAGAGTTTTACCTTTGTGGAATCTGGGCGGCTGCACTCAGGGATGCCGCTTGGCTTTCCGAGGTTACCCGCTCTCGAAACAAGAACCATAATTATGGCGAGGACGCTCAGAAGGTACTTCCATTATTGGAAGCTTTCTGGAACGAAGAAGGTTATTATAACTATGGTCTAAAAGAGGACGACAGCTATACCGAAGGCCTCTTGATTCTTTCGGCTGTGCCTGCGGCCTTGGATGTTGTTGACCCTAAGAGGGCAAGAGAGATGGCTCTTAAATTTGCCACTCCTGAGATGTCGGCGGATTGGGGAAGCAGAACCATCACTTCCTCCTGCTCTTTGGGTGATTGGGGGGCTTACGGGCCCAGAAATGTATGGCCCCTTTTTACCGGTTGGGCATCGCTCGCCGAGTATAAAGCAGGATTATATGACCAAGGTTTCACCTCATTCCACCAGAGTCTGCTCAATTACAAGTCGTTCTCTCTTGGGCGTATTCCCGAGGTTATAAATGGGGATAACTACCGCAATAATGGCATCACCCAGCATCAATGTTGGTCGGAAAGTATGACCATCATGCCCCTGGTTGAGGGTATGTTGGGGTTCGAGCCCAATGCGGTTGAAAAGAAGGCCACCCTGGCTCCAAGGCTTCCTGTGGAATGGGACAGTTTCTCCGCTAAGAATCTAAAAGTGGGAGATGTGATGCTTACGCTTGAAATGCGAAAACAAGGCGACAAGGCCATTTACGAAGTTTCTTCCACTGGCCCCGTGGAACTTACATTTGATATTGAAGGCTCTGAAAGTCAGACATTTAAGCTCAATGGAACCAAGAGAATTGAGGCTGCCCTCGCTCCCACCGTGCGTGTGATTCCTCCTGTTTTAAGGAACGAGCCTATGGCCGAGCCGAAGGGTGTTAGACTGCTGAATCAGTATGTACAAGGCGACACTCTGTATGTTGAAATTTCGGGTCGTCCAATGACAAATACCGAAGTTGAATTATATGACAATGGGACTATTAGTCTGCTGCCTGTTAGCTTTGAGGCATCGGATAGTACCTACGCAAGAAAAACCCTTAGAATTAACACTAAAACCTATAAGAATGAGTAAAACCCCGTTAGTGCTGATTCTGGCTTTACTCCCACTTGGTTGTATGGCACAGAATCAAGCAAGCCTCAAAAATCATCCTGTGAATTTCTCGCAGGTTAGTATAGATGATGCCTTTTGGTCTCCTCGTCTAAAGACTCATGCGGATGTTACCCTAAAAGCCTGCATGGACCAAGGGGAGTTTAAAACCCACAGGGTGGCCAATTTTGCGATTGCCGCCGGTATGGAGGAGGGCGAATTCGATGGATATTTTTATGACGACTCCGACCTCCACAAAATGTTGGAAGGCGCATCCTATGCTTTGCAGAATCACCCTGACGCCGCCCTAGACGCAAGAATAGACAGAATCATCGAAAAGGTGGCAAAGGCTCAAAGAGAGGATGGTTACTTGGACACATACTTTATTTTGGGCGACTATAGCAAGCGTTGGACCGATATGAATCTGCACGAGATGTACATTTGCGGACATCTCATCGAGGCGGGCTTGGCTCATTACAATGCTACGGGAAAAAAGAGTCTACTGAATGTTGCCATAAAGTTTGCAGATCATTTGGTTGATACCTTTGGGGGTGGCAAGAGGAACTGGGTCCCCGGGCATCCCGAAATAGAATTGGCCTTAATTAAACTCTACGATCAAACAGGGGAGAAGAAATATCTTGACCTATCCAAGCAGTTAATAGATTCCAGGGGTAACGGCTATGGAACCTGGAGTGAGGAAAATAGGGAATATTATCTAGACCTTTACAAGGTTAAAGATCTGGAAAAGATTCACGGTCATGCGGTTAGAGGAATGTACCTGTTTACCGCAATGGCTGATTATGCGGCAGAAACAGGGGATACCGAGTATCTTGACGCTCTCGAAAGACTCTGGAATAATGTTGTAAACACCCGCATGTATGTTACGGGTGGCATAGGCTCTTCCGCTAGAAACGAGGGCTTTACCTACGATTATGACCTCCCCAACAAGGATGCATATTGCGAAACTTGCGCTTCGGTGGGAATGGTGCTTTGGAATCAGCGCATGAATATGCTCAAGGGTGATGGCAAGTACATCGATATTCTTGAAAAATGCATGTACAACGGAGCTCTCGCCGGGATTTCTCTTTCGGGCGATAGGTTCTTCTATGTTAATCCTTTGGAGTCCGATGGCAATCATCATCGTCAGGAATGGTATGGCTGTGCGTGCTGTCCCAGCCAGATTTCAAGATTTCTGCCTTCGATTGGTGGGTATATTTACGCTACTTCTTCCGATGCCCTATGGGTCAATCTCTATATTGGCAGCTCCGCCGAGATGACGGTGGGTAAAAATAAGGTAAAGATTACCGATGTAACCAATTATCCATGGGACGGTGGCGTTAGGCTTAGCGTTAATCCCTCTAAGGCCGGTAGGTTTAATCTTAAATTGCGCATCCCTGGATGGTGCAAGGATTATTCCATCACAGTAAATGGTAAGGCCATAGATTATTCCGTTAATCTAGGCTATGCCCAAATCAATCGAAAGTGGAGAAAGGGCGATAAGGTCGAGATAAATTTCAGCATGCCTGTAGAGGTGGTTTCGGCTGATCCCAGAGTTAAGGCGGATGTTGGCCGTAGAGCCATAACAAGAGGCCCTCTGGTTTATTGCATAGAGCAAGTTGATAACGCTAATATAGCTGATGCCGCCCTAACCGCCGGCACTTCATATGAGGTAAGCGAAGAAAAGGATTTGCTGGGTGGGGTAAACACCATTACAGCAAAAGAGGCGGGCCTTAAGTTTATCCCATATTATGCTTGGGATAACAGGGAAGCCGGTAAAATGTTGGTTTGGGTTAAGTATAATGAGTAATTATGAAGATTGTTGTTTTTATATTATCGCTGTTGGCGGTTGTTCCTAAAACATATCAAGAACTCCCGCTTGGAGATATTCGTCCCGAAGGGTGGCTCAAGGAAGTTATGGAGCGTCAGAGGGATGGAATAAGTGCAAATCTAGATGAACTTTATCCTGAGGTTCTCGGGAGCAGGAATGGTTGGCTAGGTGGTGATGGAGACCAGTGGGAGCGAGGACCATATTGGATTGACGGCTTATTGCCAATGGCTTATCAACTTGGCGACGAGTCCCTAAAAGCCAAGGTTCAACCGTGGATTGAATGGACGTTGGCAAGTCAAAGGGAAGATGGTTTCTTTGGCCCCGCCAAGGATTATTCGCACGAGCCGGGATTACAAAGGAACAATTCCGAAGATTGGTGGCCCAGAATGGTTATGCTAAAGGTTTTACAGCAATATTATTCCGCCACACAGGACGCACGTGTAATAGAATTTCTTACAAAGTATTTCCATTATCAACTTGAGACCCTGCCGCAGAAGCCTCTGGGACATTGGACCGAGTGGGCCGAATTTAGGCAGTGCGACAATATGTTGGTTGCAATATGGCTATATGGAATAACAGGTGACAAGAAGTTGTTGGAACTTGGCGATTTGTTGCACTCCCAGGGTTACGATTACACTCACATGTTCTTGGAAACCAATGATTTACAGAAATTCTCCTCTATTCATGGGGTGAATCTGGCCCAAGGTCTCAAGGAGCCTGTAGTATATTGGCAATTAAATAGGGACGATAAGTATTTGAAGGCTGTGGATACCGCTCTTGCCGATTTGCGAAAATTCAACGGCTTCCCTAACGGGATGTTCTCCGGGGACGAGCTCCTTCACGGAAACAATCCAACCCAGGGGATTGAGCTTTGCATGGTAGCCGAATTTATGTTTTCGCTTGAGCAAATGATGCAAATCACGGGCGACGCCAAGTTTGCCGAATTGCTGGAAAGGGTCGCTTTTAACGCACTCCCCGCTCAGACCACCGATGATTTTACGGCCAGGCAATATTTTCAGCAGGCAAATCAGGTTATGGTAACCAGAGGTATGCGAAACTTTGACATCAATCATAACGAGACTGACCTTGTTTTTGGTTTGCTGACCGGATATCCTTGTTGCACCTGCAATATGCATCAGGCTTGGCCAAAATTCACACAAAACCTTTGGTATAAAACAGATAAGGGACTTGCGGCTATGGTCTACGCCCCTTGTTCGGTAAATACCGAGGTGAATGGCGTTAAGGTTAATCTTACCGAGCGAACATCTTACCCTATGGGCGGCAAGATAGTGATTAACGTTGGTGTAGATAAGAGAAAAGGCGTTAGTTTCCCTATTAGTCTGTATGTTCCTTCTTGGTCAAACTCCACCGAAATATCAGTCAACGGAGAGCCTGTAAAGGCCTCTGCCGCAGGAAATAGCACCATCATTGATAGAAAGTGGAAAAATGGAGATTCCATTGAAATATCCTTCGGCATGGGAATCTCCACCCAAACATGGTACGAAAATTCGGTTTCCATTGAAAGGGGCCCTCTGGTATATGCCCTCAAGGTCAAGGAAAATTGGAAAAAACAAAACATTGACCCTTCTCTTTCAAAGGGGACTTTTTATTGGGATGTTACCCCAGGAAGCGACTGGAATTATGGCTTGGTTTCTTTTGGTGATGCGAATGCCGCTTTTAGGGTAGAAGAAAAAGAGAGTGGGAGCTTTCCTTGGTCTGCGGATACCGCACCCATTTCCATTTATGCCAAGGCTAAGAAGATTCCTTCCTGGTCGCTCTATGGCTGTATGGCGGGGCCTCTGCCTTATAGCAATATGACTTTCGGCGTTTGTCCCGATGGTACCGTAGAAGAAGAGGTCGAACTCATCCCATACGGCTGTACTACGCTGAGAATCAGCGAATTCCCTGTAATTAACTAATTAATTTATACTAAACAATTAACTATTTAACTTATGAATCTTAAAAAATTACTTCTTTCATTACTGCTATTGACGCCAATAACACCATTGGCCGTTAGTAGTATCGCTGCTCCTCCGTTGATGCAGTCCGATGATAACATCACGGTTCGGGGTAGAGTCGTAGATAATGAGGGAGAAGTGGTTCCTGGTGCTGCTGTAATTGTTAAGGCAAAGAGATCCAACAGCACAGTAACCAATTCTGACGGAAGTTTCTCTCTTACAGCTCCGGCAGGTACTGTCTTGCAGTTTACCTGTTTGGGCTATCATGACGTGGAACTGCCTGCTACCGGCGATATGTTGGTAACAATGCAGATTGACGCCGCCATGATGGACGAGGCCGTGGTTGTGGGTTACACAACCGAAAAGGCCCGTGATGTCTCAGGTGCCGTTCAGAGGGTAAACATGGAAGCTCTGGAAAACAACCAGTCCGTGTCGCTAGCTCAGATGCTTGCCGGTCAAGCTGCTGGTGTTCAGACGGTTATGCGTAGTGGCGTGCCTGGCGCATCAAATACAGGTATCGTTATCCGTGGTAACAGTTCACTGTCTTCGGCAAATGATATAACCGGTATCAGTAACCCTTTGTACATTATTGATGGTATCCCTATGTCTCTACAGGATTATGTGGGTTACAATGTAACGGATAATGATTTCCTGTCCACTCTGAATGCCCAGGATATTCAATCAATCGATATTTTGAAGGATGCCGCCGCAACCGCTATCTATGGCTCCCGCGGTGCCAATGGTGTGGTTATCATTACAACCCGCAAAGGTACACCGGGCGATGCTCGTATCACCGCAAGAATTAGCCATGGTTTTACCGCCAAGCCTAACAAACTTCCGGTATACATTGGTGAAGAGGAGCGTCAAAAGAAGCTGGACCTTTTGAATAAGACCTGGACGGTTCTGTTTGGAGATCGCGAATGGTTCGATATTCGTCAGATGGCTTTGCTTGATGTTGAGGGTTATGCCTATTCATCCGTGCTTTCAGATAAGTACAATCCATTCTTCAACAATGCGTATGATTACCAAAACATGTTCTATCAAACAGGTCAAACCGGAAATTATGACCTGTCTATGGAAGGTGGTAATGAGAGTAATTCCTACCGTGTAAGTCTTGGTTATTATAACGAGAATGGTGTGCTTGTTGGTTATGGTCTTTCGAGGTTGAATCTAAGTGCATCGCTTGTTACCGATATCAATAAAATGTTTCATAACGAGTTGGTAATCAGGTACTCTAATCTAGATAGAAAGGGCGGTTTGAACGATGTTATGAAGGCTATGCCTACATCTCCCATTGATCTTCCTTCCTCGCTATTCTATCGTACCGAGACCGAGCTTAAGCAGTTGAGCGGTCAACTTGGAGACGCTTACAATAAGAATGTTTCCCATGATCTTTCAGTGGGAGAATCTCTTAGAATCAGGTTCAGCGATCATCTTACCATGAACAATCAAATATCCACCACATTGAATTTTGGTAAGCGCGATTACTTTGTGCCCGCAACTGCTTCGGTAGACCTGAAGAGTAAGGCTTACTCTTCATCCAATGTGACAACAACAACCAACTTCAACTCCGTATTCAATTATGCCAATTCGTTTGGTTCGGAGGGACAACACGCTGTTGTTGGTCTAGTTGGTACCGAGTTGAACCTTACAAACCTCAGTTCGTTGACCACTACCGCAAAGGATGGTATGTCGGATTACATGAAGGTTATTCAAGGATATAAGGACGCAAACACCTCGGTATATTCCGATATCGTTAAGAGTAACATGCTGTCTTTCTTTGCTTTGGCATCGTACGGTTACCGTCATAACCGTTATAAGATTGAAGGTGTTATTCGTCGAGACGCATCTTCGAGGTTTGGTGCCAACAATCGTTGGGCAACCTTCCCTTCCATTAAGGCACACTGGGCATTCTCCGAAGAGCCTTGGATTAAGACCAGAACCTCCAATTGGTTGGATTTCGGTAAGTTCCGTATTTCTTACGGTACTTCGGGTGAAATCTATTATGATCCCCTACTTCAATACAATTCACTTGTTTCCCTAAGCTCAATAGGTGGAGGCCTTAGCTCCGGAGTTGGTAGCAACGAAATGGACGTTAAGACATACGGCGATGCTCTTGCCCTGATTTCCGACTTTGATAAGATTGCAAACAAGGATTTGAGCTGGAGTAAATCAAAGGAAATCAACTATGGTTTGGATTTGGAACTTTTCAAGAGAAGAATCAACCTCACCGTTGACGTATACTCAAGATATTTGTCAGATTTGGTTTACACCTCATCTCTACCCGCATACGTGGGCTTCAACCAAATTTCTTCCAACCTCGTGGATATGGTTGGCCATGGTTGGGAAACAACCCTAACCGCATATCTCTTCCCTAGAAAGAGCCCTATTCAGTGGGAATGGACCTTGAATTTGGGTAGAAACACCACAAAGATTGCCAAGCTTGGAAACGGCGGTCGCGACTACATCAACTATAATGACTTTTATGCATTCATTCAGGGCGCTCCGGCATTCCAGTATTACATGCTAAACTATCTGGGAGTTTGTGACTACTATTCTCAACTTCCCGTTGACCCGTACACGGGTGAGGCTCTGAAGTTTACCCTTGCTGATGCAGGTGAGGCTATCGACCTTGCGGGCCGTATCTTCCCCGGTATGCCAATCTTTGAGGACGTAAACGGCGACTATGTGATTAACGGATATTCAACATCCGAGGATGCAAAGGTCATTGCGGGCAAGACCCCCGAACCTAAGCTTACCGGTGGTTTGAGTACCGGGTTCAAATATAAGAATCTGTCAGTTAGAGTCAATTCTTCGTTCTCATTCGGCCACTACATTGTTAACACCACTCTTCAATCCCAGTTGAGCCGATTCGACTACGATGGAACCTTCCTTCAGTATGCTTTGTACAAGTTCAACGAAGACGACTTCTGGACATATCCCGGGTGTGGTGCTAAATACCCTATGATGTATGTTTGCTACTCTGATGGTGGTTCATCCCGTCAATTCCGTATGTCTTCCATGTTCTTAGAGCCTGGCGACTACTGGAATATCGACAGTATCAACATTTCTTACAACCTGCCTTCCAAGTGGGTGAGCAGGGTGAAAATGCGTAATGTGAATGTTTACATGAACATTAGTAATCTCTATATGTGGAAGAAGAGCTCCGTGCTTGATCCTCGTATGATTTCCCGTACAGGTTTCTACAATGGTAGCGGTTATCCTCTTTCAAGTACTTATGTGTTTGGTGCACAGATTCAGTTCTAATAAAAGCGCAGGAATATGAAAAAGTATATTGTTATTATATTTATAGCACTTGGGCTTGTTTGCTCGGGTTGCAAGAAGATTCTTGAGCCTCAACAGATTGACCTTATTTATAATGAGGTTTACTGGGAGACTCCTACAGATGCCCAGGCAGGACTGAATGGAGTTTATGCTCTATACCGTGGACTTATGGTAAACGGTCGTAACTGGTATGCCAGGGCCGATGCCACAACCGGTTTTATCAGATCGGGCTGGAATGGCGGTTCTCAGGATGCTCTGTTCAATGAGGGTAATTACGACGATGTGGCCAGCTTGTATAAGATGTGGGGCAGCCTGGAGGATTATAGCGATTGGAGCGACTTCTACAAGGTTGTGTCCCAGGTTAATCTGGTAATCAGCAAGGTTGAAAAGATGGATAAATCCGTATTCTCCTCAGGCGAATATGAGAGAGTCCTGGGCGAAGCCTACTTCCTCAGGGCCTTGGTATACTTCAATATTCTCCGAATTTGGGGTAATGCTCCCTATGTTTCCGAGTCCATTGAAAGTTCAGACCAGGTTTTAACCGAGGATAAGTCTCCTGTAATGAGGGCTAGAACGGATGATGTTGAAATCGGCACTCACATTCTGGAAGATGTTTACAAGGCTATTGGCTACCTTAAGTATGACTCTCCTGGCACCAGCACTTGGGGCGTACGCGCCGATAAGGGTGCCGCTGAGGCGCTTTGCGGGCATGTGAATATGTGGATGAACTTCCTCGCCAAGAGAGACCGCTTGTCGGGCTATGGTGACTATGTTACCGATGCCATTGCGATTCTTGAGGAGTTCAAGGCCAATGCAAATCGCTCTTATGTGGATTATAGCGACTCCGCCGCTGTAGCCGGCATTTATACCGGTGGCTCCAAGGAGGCTGTTTTTGAAATCTACATCAATCCCGAAACAAACGAATCCTATAGGGCAGACTGGGGTGGAGTTACCGCATATACTTGCAAGATGACTCCTTTTGATGGCGACCCTACCAAGGACCGCTCCACTATGGTAGACTTCGTGCCTTATTCCCAGAAGTCGAATATTTATCCCGAGTATAATATCGCCACTCACACTGGTGACATCAGGGCTAACTTGTTCTGGGGAGCGTGGGATTCTCCTTACAATGAGCCGGTACGTGATACCCAGGGTGCCACCACCAACGATAGAACCAAGGTTACATGGCTAAAGAAATATGCCCAGTTTACCGAGGATACCTATCGCGACCAAGATGAGTACGTGGCATATTTTGCATACTGCAATATCCCCGTATTCCGCTACACCGATATTATGCTATTGCTTGCCGAGGCATATTATAAGGCAGGCAAGGACGGCGAGGCTCGCACCATTGTAAACGAGATTCGCCACCGCGCCGGGCTATCGGATTACACGGGCTCCACTCTTCTTAACGAGATTATGCAGCAGAGAATCTCCGAGCTTTACGGTGAAGGTCATCTTTATTTTGACATGGTTCGCAACAACTACTTCCCCAACTCTCACTTGATGACTGCCGCAAAGTACTTCCAAGAAGGATATTATTGGCCTGTATCTTCTAATATTCTTTCTACAAACACATTGATTAGCCAGACTCCTTACTGGAGCGGCAAAACTAACTGGTAGACAATATGCACATGAAAAAATCAATATATATCTTTTGTGCTTTAGCGGCCCTGATGCTCATCTCTTGCCGAAAGGATGACTCTATTGGCGGCTCTATCAATAGCACGGAGCAGCTCGACATAACCACCTCGGAGTGGCTGGCTGCTCAAAGGGAAACCGAAGTGGTTGCGCAGCTCTTTGACCGCGCAGGGCTAACCTCGGTTATAGACAGCGACAATATTACCCTGTTCGCACCTAACATGTGGTCTGTAAGACGTTATGTTAGAAGAATGAATTCCAATAACCATATTGAAGACCGGGAGGCCATGGGGCTTGGCGAAAACGAAAAATTCACCATCGACAAGCTGCCTGACTCCGAACTCCGGAAGATGGGTATGTACATATTCCCCGGTACATGGTGGAGCGCAACCATCCCCGAGGAGGGCGTTTTCCTTAAATCGGTGGACGGAACCCAAGAAATCTATGTTACTCTGGATGAGACCAATACCGACCCGGGTGGAGCTTATGATGGTGGTGGTGTAGCTGGTAATGGTTATCAGTATTCCAACTTCCTGATGTCTATGCCAAAACTCATCCATGTGCTCTTCAAAAGAGGTGAGAATTGGGAATTCGAGCCCCTCGAAAGGCTTGATTTAGGCTTGGATGACCCCGAATGCGACCAGTGCTACAGAATGTACATTTCTGACATTCGCACCAAAAATGGTGTTGTAAATATTATTTACATGGGTGATTATACCTACAGTGAGCACTATTTCTACCATTGCCTATTCTTCTTTGGAACAAGAAACGATGACCAATAATATTTGACTGCTATGAAAAAGATTACACTATATGTTATTACCATGATGTCTCTCTTAGTCGCTGTTAGCTCTTGCTTTAGAGAGCCAACAGTGCAAGGATATCTTGGCGATGGTATATGCTTGCAAGGCAAGGATACCTTATATGCTTCCATAGGCAGGAAAGCCGCCACCAGCACAGCCTGGTTAGACAATTCCACCGTGCCTGTGAAGTTCGAAATCGTTAAAATCCGCGACAAGTTCGGTCTTACCAACGAGCATTTCTCCGAAAAATTCCCTACGAGGCTGTGGACCGCACCATACGACTACCAGTCCGATACCACGGAAGAACTGGTTTTGGCCAAGCTCAAGGATGTGGATGTTAATCCTATCATGATAAATGAGGTGAATGGACAAATTAGAGTGATGGAATCCACCAGCGAGTGCGAGATTGTAATGGGCGATGTCTATAATGTGGATGTCAAGGTAAGCAATTCAAAGGGAACCAAGTACATTAAGGACTATGCCAAGATTTGCTTCCAGACCACAACCTCGGGTGGAGTTGATTTTTATGTTCATGACTTTGTAAACGGTATATGTATTGCCGACGCAAGCGGCGAGAACGTATTCCCTTACTACGACCAGATGAACTCCAGCCAGACCGACTTCTCGACCCGAATCGCGCACGTTTATGCCGATGATGGCGTTGAGAGCACCATGGCTATTCGTAAAATCTCCGATGAGCCTAGCGTTGGCATCAAGTTCTATTTGAAGATTTACGACAAAAACGGAGTTATGTTCGACCCCGCCCAGTACCATAGCTATTCCACAACCACCAGCTATATCGATTACTCGGTCAACAGGCAAACCACCGACAATGGTATGCTTGTGGAGTTCCCTGTTACCCCTTGGCCTACAAGTGATATTTACTCGTACATTGCAGGCAAGTTCTACTCAAGTTTCAGCAATCTCGACATTAAAGGCCTTAAGAGCTTTGTGGCCCAAAACCCTAAAAAGACCCTTGTAGAGTGGCCCGCAAATGACTATGCGGATGCAAAAGGCTGGTATGCGCGTGTGCGTTCCCGTATAACTTTCTACACGGCCGGAACCTACGAAATGGAGTTGCATTTGCCGTTTACATCGGTTAATTGATTGAGAAAATTCTAGCTGATTTTGAGAAAATAACAACATGTTTTATTTCATGCTCATCTAAATTTGTGCTTGGAATATAACACACTCAAAAAGAATATAATAACCATTAAATTTTATTATTTATGAAGAAATTTTTATCCGTGCTATTGACTGTTGTCGCCGTTGCCGGTTTAACACTGGTTAGTTGCGGCAAAGATGGTGGTGGCTCTTCAAGCGAAGGCGGTAATACCGGAGGAAACACCGGAGGAAACACCGACCCTGCAAAGGAAGAGGTGTATGTGCCCGAAAAACAGGGTATTTTCCTTACCGTACCATCTTCGGGAGCTACAGACCTTTCATGCATCGTTGAGGCTTACGCAGATTGGACAATGACCACCGATGGCGTTGTTGATTGGGCGCAGGCTAGTCCTACATCCGGCAAGATTGGCCGCACAACCGTATCTTTCATCGTTAATGAGAACACATCTCCAAGCGAGCGTACCGCCACTTTCCTTGTATACCAAGGTGATGCCGTTATATATGAGATTTGGATCTCTCAAGAGAAGAGTCTGGTTGTAAATATCGGCGGCGGAGACAGTGATGAGGATGATATCGAAACCGGTAATGTCACAGAATTATAATTAAATGGAGGTAAATATGAAAAAGAATACTATATTTTTCGCTCTTGCCCTATCGTGCATGCTGGTTGCTTGCACCAAGGCACAGGAAACAAAATCTAGTGTAAACGAAGATTCTTCCACCAAGACTATAACCTTGAGCGCATTTACCGATGATGCCAGCACAAAGGCAGCCACAAAGGTTATAGATAACTACACTTCCGGTGCCGAAACCTACGTTTGGAATTGGGAAGAGGGTGATGCCATTGGCGTTTGGGATAGCTATAACGAGGCTTTTATAAAGCTGACCGTATCCGAAGGCGCAGGTACCGCTAGGGCCAAGTTTACCGGTGAGGTTCCCGGCAACTGGGATCCCAACACCTCGTTCGTCGTATATCCTTACGATGGCGCCGATTACTATCAGGGTACACTTAAGTATGGTTGGAGCCGTTGGGGCCTGAATGACGATGGTCGTTCGCTCCCTCTATATGGCACTATAAGCAAGACTTCCGATAGCAACTACTCCACTCACTTCACTCACATGGCAGCTATCGTTAAGGTTACCTTTACTAACGTTCCCGACCCTTCGGAGACCGGATATGTATGGTTTGAGACCTATCAGGACACCAAGTTCTTTGCCGATAACTTCCAGATTAACATGTCGGCAAATCCTCCTGTGGTTGAAACCGAATCTCTAAATGACTTTATCCGTTGCAACACCCTTCCTAGCCATAAGGCAGGTGATACCGTGGTAATGTATGTTCCTGTTGTTCCCGGAACCTATAACTCCACCAACACCGCAGGCCGCGAAGATATCATGTCATTTGTTGTAACCGTAAAGAAGTCCGAATCACTTGGTGGCGATAACCTCAAGAAGGTTGTGACAAAGGTTCAAGAGCCTCTAACTGATTTCACATTCGAAAGAGGTGGACTCTATGTACTACAGGCTATTGATATGTCTGCGGAGTAGACTGATTTTAAAATAATGACGATTATGAAAATTCATGAAAAATTAGCATACGAAGCTCCGCAGATTCGAGATGTTATTGCTCTAAGGAGCGATATCATGACCATATCGGTGGGTGTAGAAGAAAGTACCGTTATCAGTTTCACCGATGAATTCACTGGCGGAATTGAAGATAGTCCAATAGTTGTTTTTAATTAAAAATCAGTTAAGAAAATCAGTTATATGAAAAAGAATATTTTACTTATGGTTGCCGCTGGTGTGTTTGTTGTTGCGGCATGTACAAAACCTCAGGAGGTAGCTAATACCGAGCCTGTAACGGAGCCCGAGGAAGAGGTTGTTAACACCAACAAGGTTATGCTTTTTGTATCTTCCAACGCTGCTCCCGAAACCAAGGTTATAGATAATTACACCGCTGGTGCCACATCGGCTTCTTGGCTTTGGGAAAAGGGTGATGAGATTGGTGTATGGGATAGTGGCTCTTCTTCTTTTGAGAAGTTTACCCTTGCAAGTGGCGCAGGTTCAAAGCAGGCTGTGTTTGAAGGAAAACTTTCTGATTCGTATGATGTGGAATCTTCATACGTAGTTTACCCCTATTCAAGCGCAAGCAATGGATCTTCTACTTCCTTTAAAATGACCTGCGATTATGAGACTTTGAATGAAGGTAGATTTGTGCCTCTATTTGGAACCATTACAAAAAAGGACAACGGTTATACAACTACACTAAACCACTTAGTATCTGTTGTAAAGGTATCTTTTAAGAATGCTGTTGATGCGGCGACTACAGGGGAAGTATGGTTTGAAACATATG
>Ga0181612_137543_pt1 | contig 22121 bp, 14 predicted proteins | sample HoacroProtozoa21_FD_119630 | JGI IMG/M metagenome (GOLD analysis project Ga0181612, IMG submission 119630) | Hoatzin crop microbial communities from Cojedes, Venezuel. Combined Assembly of Gp0051906, Gp0051904, Gp0051908
AAAAAAAAGAAGAAAAATATCCAGTGGGGCTGGATTCAAGTGTGAGATATGACCAGTATTACAAAAGTACTGTAAATCCAAATTTTCATGAGACTTATACATAATGACACATAGGTTAGCTACCTTTGCATTGTTTCACTATCGTATTTACCTCTTGTATAGGTGACTGCCCATCAGCTTGTTTTGAAAATGTCTCCAGTGACAAAATCTATCTATGCACAAGAATGAATATTAGCATAGATGCGAAGATCCACACACCTTAGGTATTGCAGGAATCAGCCTTCAGCATCTGTATATCTTCAAAATACTGGCCTTGGATGTTATGTTGCTTATGCAATATCATTTACTGATCCTTCCAGCTTTCTGTAATAACCTGGGGAACTCAACAAATCTTCCAGACATGGTTTCTAGGCTGGAAAACTACACATTCAATAATACTGCTGATGTACAGAAAAAACATTTTGTCAATGCCATTTAAAGATACCATTTGGTTGTATCTTGTCCCTAATAACTACCCATTCCACTGTGATTTCAGCTATTTAAGAAAAAGATTTCGGTCAAAGTTCATATGGTGTTACACTACCAGTATGCTCAGATATCTTCTAACCAATAGATTGCTACATTATGTGAGGGTAAAGTGATGCATATAGTTTAATTATTCAGGCTCAGTTTGTCAAGAAAACAAGGGATGTTATGCATCCATAAATCATTGCATCCCACATCAGAAGTAACCTGGCAAAAAGCTGTGCTTGTTATATACTGTACTGAGTCTGGGTATATGAAAGGCTAAAACAATTGCTCTGGGGAGTACAGAACATACTCAGACACTTAATTCATTAGTGATGCAATTACTAGAAGAGAATGTCAGCAAAGGCAGGAGTATATAGAATTCATTTCTTACCTCTATTCAAATCCATAAGTTTCAGAATAGGTCATATTATGGCATGGGGAGAGGCAAGACTGTGTTCCAATTTATTCTAGTTTAGATCTATGCCTATAGAGCAAACTATTTAGGAAACCCCACACTGTATGTCCAGTCCTGTTCTTACTGTATTGAGTAGCGCAGGTTTCATTCAGGCAGGCCTATTGTGATTGAGCGGATAAAACTTGAATTAATGTATTCTGCAGAAGCTAGAAATATTTTCTTGAATGTAGGTCACTGCAGTTCACCTCCACTTAATACAAGCCATCTTGCCATGTGGTTATTTGTAACCATGGAGCAAAGCCACAATACACTACACCAAGGAAACAAATGAATTCCCCTAAGTCAGTTTTGACTACACATACTTCCTTCCAGGTTTCTTAGTGAACAACTTACATATTCTACACTGAAGGTATAAAGCAGTTCTCGTGTTTGACTGCTTGATTGCACTGAAAACAGGAGACATTTGGTAATATGTTTGTAGGGATCTAAATCATAGAAGTTGCACCCCAGTTTTGGAGCCGTTCTTTTTTTCCTGTTCTCTTGTTAGAGTATGTAAATCATATTTCTCACACACATTCACAGCAGGACAATATGATTTTTTTTACATTGTGACCAGCTGAACTGAATACCAAGTAAGGTGAGAGGGGATGTTTCTCCATGTTGGACATGTGGGCGAGTTCCCTGTTAGACACTAATCAGATTGCTGTGATGAGATCCAGCTGTTCAACCCTTGTGTGCCCTTAGCTTTCTAAGCTGAAAAAAAATGGGCACTGTTTCTAGCTCTGGACCTGTAGCAACACACTAGATGTACAAATCTTGTGTCTTATACTTCTTCTATCTATGGGACTACCAGTCCAATTGTCTGACCATAAAATCAATGCTGTCTGAACTAGACCTTTTACCTCAGCAGCCAATATACACTTCAGCTCTCCCACTTCATCAAGGATCTCCCTTTTCTGGTTTACCACTCATTTTTTTTTCAAGGACTTTCAATATACTTTATACCTATCTAGTACCCAGGCTTTGTGAAGGTTTTCATAATACATTTTTTTTTACCTGCTTATCTGAAAATTTAGAAATGGATAACAAAAATAAAAACAAAGCTTAGCTGTATTTTCCTGACTCCATATTCCATACAGTTTCCATACTGTTCCCTAAGGAATATTCATGTTCAGGATCGTTATATACAGGAGTATGCTGGGTCTCTTTCTAAAGTCCATGCATTGTGAATTGCACCATTGGGGGTTTTTTGGAACTTGGAGTGTTTCCAACGTCTTCTGTTGACCTTATTTAGTCCCATAGTGAAGCTACCTTCCATTATTGCTTTAAAATATTTAAAAAAAAACAAAAAAAAAATAAAAAGCACCACATTTAAATCCATGCTTTTTCCTTGCCCGAAGATTTCCTTGCTTTGGAAATGAAGAAGCAAGATACTTACAGTTTTGGTTAGCAGATGGTATTAAACAAAGAATGCCACAATCCTCCAAACTACATGATCACGAGGTGCACAGGGCAGAGACTTCTCTGATATTTAGGCATAACTTCTATATTCTTGCTTCTATACTTCATTTTCACACTTCTATATTCATGCTTCAGAGTGAAGCTCGGTGCAGGAGTTTATTAAAATACACTGAATGGGGCCACAAGTCATCAAGAATATTGACGAGATGCATTTAAATATTAACTTTATATTGTTTTGGATTTCTTTGGTTTTGGCTGTGACTACAATTTCTTTTTCTAGACACTTTTTGTCAGAAAATATTTATTTAGTTTACTTTGCTTTTGTCTTGAACAGATGTTTTGGAACTTGTATCTCAATATCATATTTTATCCAGGTAGGACAATCTCAGTAGACTTTGTGGTATCTGCCGCTCATCTTGTAATAGCAGTTACAGATGTCAGGCAGCCCCCAGCTTTGCTTCACGCATCCACAGAAACTGGCTAACACTGATCTTCCTGGCACCTTATGGGAGGACAGCCTTGCCATGATTCTCAGAAATGTCACCTCTTTAAGGGTGCACTGTAGAGGGGAGGTACATTTGATCTCTAATTTCATATGTTAACAGAAAGGCAATCTTCTGAAATGAACACAGTTGCATTGGTGAAAGTCTAGTCTAACTGTTTTTATACATAGGCTAATTTCCTGATTCTTTATTTAAGCAATTTAAGCTCAAATTTGTTCAGATTTTTCAAGATCATTGATTTAGCTGGGATAAATCAAGGCTTAAGTATCTCTGCTGAACACAAAGAATTCACCCAAAGATCAAGTATTCTGAAATGTTACTTCTTTTGTACTTGAGAAAAAATCAGTGTATGCAGTACAGCTTTATCTCATAGAACATACACTCATCAAAATAAAAAATTATATGTATAATTTAGTTTTGATTCTTGATGACATTGAAGTGTAGTGCTTTAGGATAATAAAACAACAGCAGGTTAATCTGCTCTACTTTCATATTCAGTAAGTACTCTACAAATGCCCCAAATAACCCAAACTTCTCAGGTTATTTTCAACACAATAATCAGATTCCTACTCAAAACATTCAGCAGTAAAGGGAATTAGGAGTACCTGGTCACTAGCAGAGGGTCTTGCTTTTTCACATGTACTCTGAAGGATTTTCTGAAAGGAAAAAGAATATTAAGTACAGATGTTCTTCCTTTTATTATCCACAGACCCCTGGGGAAATAAAACATAGTAATCAAATTTGAAAGACTGTTTGCAAACTGATGACCTAGAAGAAAAACCCTGGAAATCATATGTTAGACAGTTTCTTACTGATCCACTGAGTAAACTCATGTTGTTTCTGTTACAGACAGAAAATATGGGAAAGGTATGCATATTTAATGTTTGTGTTCTCCCAAAAGGCACAAGGGAAAATACAGGACATGGATGAACGCGAGTAGGAAAAAAAAAAAAAAAAGTACACCATAATCTGATATAATGCTAAGTACCTGGCGTTCAAATCAACTTCTTCTAAAAAAAGGTACAAAAGAATGGCCTCTGAAGATACAGTTTAGGAACCAACAGAGGGAGGAAAGAATAATATTAGTCTTAGCTGAGTACAGAAAAGAAAGTTTGTTTGTCTTAGTAATTTAGTTCTCTTCTAAGGTACTGTGAGAAAAGAAGACAACCTTTATACACAGAAAGATCTTTTATGTGATATAGGCTTGTAATTTCTTTATTACATTTCTCTTGCATTTACCAGGATATCAGATGTTGCTCTTTTACATGATTCATTCTTAGAGAGATTATTTTTCTACTTGTTAACACTATAAAGGGTTAATAAAGCATTAGTGTTTTCTACTAAATGTATTGAAGTGTTTGTCAAGGGCAAACTGCTAAATGTGGAGAGGCTAGTTCCACTGAGAGTTAACTAGAGAGAGCAAAATCATATTTTGATATTACTACTGTTATCGCTGTCTTATGTGCTATCAACTGAACCAGACTGATTAGACTCAATTTGCAAAGAGGAAAAGGGTCAGCTAATGTTGCCCTACCTAGATGACAATAGATAACACTCTCTGAAAATGTGCAGTATATTCCGATAAGAGAAGAAAACAAGCGTAACCTTTCGCATTTGTCCCCACTGGACTACAATGACTATTTTACTTGTGCTGGAATAACAAACTTAGCTGCCAATGATAATTACCTGTTCTTGTAATTCTTCAGAAGGAATATTTTTCAGAAGGAAAGCAGAGATACCCTTCCCTTGAAATCACATTAACGGAGAAGAAAAATGTCAGCTATTAACATTTGCGTAACTAAATTGTGCAGAGATGAACACCTTATTTCCAAATTTCATGAAAAGACATTAAAATGCTGGAAGCAGCCACCCCATAATTTTCATATCTTTTGAAATTCAGTCGATCCAAGGATTTATTTGTATTCCACAGTTATAATTGTGGATCTCTCTATAGAGGTGAAGGGATTAATCAGAAATGGTGAATTCTTTGTATACTCTTCTCATTTAAAAAAAAAACCCAAACTTAGCTCCTCTTCTACATGCATATATGAACGTTGACTTTGGAAGAAACAACATGCCTGTTTGTTTGATTTTTTTTCAGATGTGGAGCCAACGGGGAACTGTCTGGCTATGGATCTGTAAAATGATTTGAAATTTTTTCTGCATATTACTCCAGAGATTTGCAAGATGATTATCAGGAGTGCTGAGTGAGTGGACATCACAGGATAGTTTATGAGTGGGTTATGTTTATTATGGGCTCCAAACTGACACAATTAGGCTAAGGAAAATAGAACAAGTTTTCTAGCAGTTCTGATATTTCCTGGAAAGACATGTGTTGAGCTGAGAAATTTTCTAGGAAAAAGTAGATCATCTTGGTTTTAGAGCCTGGATATATCTAAACAGAACCTGCCTGATTCTGATGCAGGTCTGATTTTTTCTGAAGCAGAATTGCAGTTTTCAGTTAAAGTGACAGGGACAGAAACTGGTCTTCTAACCTGAGAATTACCTATTAAACCTTCTGAACATCCTCCTGATGTTAATGCAGTGGCAAATAAAAACACATCAGGATTACAGCCAGATTGCACTGTGCAGTGCATAAATAAGTAGAAAGGCATAAATTTACTGTCTTCTATTAGCTTTTAATCCAATTTAAGAAAAGGGACAATACACAGAAAAATGGAGTGCAGTGATAAGGTATGGAGGAAATTGATGGAATTAAGATTTGTTTAGTTAGTTGTTAAAGCATGCTTAAATCAACATGTAACAGAAGTGCCATTAACTGTCAATGACTACTGAAATACGAACTATCATTTTAGATGAAGATTATTGAACAAGTGGATAACTTTTCCTCTACAGTAAAAATCATTTTAGTGCCTGTGAATACGTACATTATAAGAATACTCTCCTATTGCTGGCTGGAGTTCCATGTACTAATTTGCAACAGTTAGAATAAATTTTAAAAGTCAAGACAGTAAAGTGATTTCTGATATGGAGAATTTTAAACCTAAAATTTTGGATCTTGTTTTTTCAGCTTAGTAATGAAACCTAAGACATGGATAGACTTGGCAAAAGGTCTTCCTCAATAGTTAGACAAATAATGTTTTACAGCTTTAAAGTATGGAAATATTATATCATTTCTGTTAAGTTAATGCCATTTTGTTTTTCTTTCATACATGGCATTTCAACAAAACATTAATTATGTCATTCTGCTAGTAAGAGGTGCAAGAGGAATAACAGGAAGGTAAAAAATCCATAAAGAAAATAGAAGATTGGTCTCATTTTTTACATTTTCTGCAAAACTTGCACTATCATCAGTGAGCTTGACTGAATCACAGACTTCAACTTTTGGGCTGAAAATAATCTGGATATTTCATCCAGTAAATCATTTACACAGAGTTTTCCTGTTCTCTATTCCTACATGAGTGCTTAGTCTCATCTGCTCAGTAAGCCCTCAGACTGTGGCACCTAGGTAACTTGTTCTACTAGTCAGTGGTGTTCACTGTTAAAAACCTCTTCCTTATGTCTAATCTGAATTTTAAATTCCAAACCATTTACCTTTGTTTTATAGCTCTGAATCTCTAAAATTGGGTGTCTTCCTTTTGTTTGGCTAAACAATTTAAAAAACTATGTGTATTCTTTAAGAAAAAATAAGTGGATCTCACTGGAGATTAGAGTTACAGGCAAGCTTTCCCATTTCACTTGGGCAGGTCAGAGTGAAACCTAGAACCTTCTTGGAAGACCTTGGCATACTCCGTGTCTTTCAGAGGAAAGAAAGAGATAGCAGTGGCTTATTAATAAGTATTATGACTGCCCAAGAGTGTCCTCTGGCAAAGTCATTTCAAGGAGAAAGGGCTTTGAATGATAACAAGGAGGTTTTGGAAGTGACTAGAAGTTACAATATGGTGAGAACAGGCTAAGCAGACAAGGAATAAAAGGGTTCAGGCAGTGAATAAAAGAATGGGTTGCAGCAGTTACAAAAAGTAAACAAGAAAACAAACAAAAAGGAGAGTGTAGGAGACAGCATAAGCTAAAAAAAAAAGTCAATATTTTGTCATAAAAGCAAGAATATATTAGATGTTTCTGTCATTGTTTTTGAACCGATATGATTTTCTCTGGAGCATTTTTCAGAGTATCCTTAGTACTTTTATCCATTTGCCTATAGAAATTTTTTTCTTTTTTTTTTTTTTCTCAACAACTATACATCAATGTTATTGCTTATTTCAGTATTCTATCTTGGATATAATCCAACTAAATTATTCTCCTTGTCTTTTTGAACTGTTTCATCCTTTCGAGAGATTGACACAGCAACTTACATTCTTCCTAGCTGCTGACACTTTTTTTTTTTGTAGAAATTATATGAAGTGACTGCTTGTAACACTTTACTTTTATCTGGCAATTACCTTTAGAATTTTGGTGATTAACGTTTCAGATACTTAATGGATCCAAGAGCTCTTCCACTTTTCTCCCTAACAGCATCTACTCATGAAATTAATATTTTTTTACTTGAAATTAGTATTCCTTTCTCTGCACTTTCCTCTCATCATTTTTTTAATTAATGACAGGAGAAAGATAGTGGAGATTAATCATAGGCATTTTAGTTTAGGTGGCAACATACGTGGGAAAAGTAATTTTACCCACTTCTGGAGTGCATTGTTCTAATGCTTTTGAGAGGCAGGTATATGACTATGCTGTCTTACGCACTTAATGATAAGGAGAAAATAATGTTATAACAAGGACTGTTCTGCTCTCCATCCTTGTAAAAATTCGTGGTGGATTCAGAATGGTTTTAAATTACTCTAAAGTATATTTACAGCCTGGCACAAAGCCACTCTTTGCGTTTAGTGTGTTCTTATCAAACCTTCAGTGACTCAGACAGGACACAATTACTGAGCTGTATGCCAAGGTTCTGTTGTCTTTCCTGAACTGTTCAGCCATTCCTCTCAAGGGTAAAATTTCAGCAGAATCACTGGTAGAAATTACTTCCATGAGTAGACATATGCTTCAAGAAGCTGACATTTAGAGCAATAGAATGGGGACTGTAGGTTTGACCTAAAACCTGTGGCTTCCAGATTTTTGATTCCTATTTTACTCTGACTTCCCCATTGCCTTTGCTAAATTCACAAAACTGAATTTTCAAACATAAACTCTAATTTTCCCTGCAGTGGAGTCAAAAAGGTAATTCCTAGGACTCTTGGCAGGCTTCATCTGTGCTGAAACCACTCTCTTTATTCTTCTACTTCCCACCCATATTTTCTACTTCTCTCGGCTCTGGTTGCTGTCCACTGTGGGTATCTATAGGATAAAAACGGACAATTTTTGAGCTCCAGAGAGGTCTTGCCTCTCCCTCCCCTCTCCTGCAATGAGGGTGCCTGCAAAGACCACCAGCTATCAGCTCAAGTGAAAACAGTCAGTTCATGTGAACTTTATGGGGTTCAGGTTCGCCACATTACCATCTTGGCTGTCCTTGTTCTCCCTGTATAAGAAGCAAAGATTACTTGGACTGAACATTTAGGTGTTGCAGTGGTCCCAATGGAAGCTCCTTTTTTGATTCTCTTACAATGATATCTGTTGGATCATTTCCATTTTTTTTTTCTTTCGACATAGATTTCATCCTTCTTGTATTGAAATTTACCCAAAGTCTGAAACATGTACATCACCAGAACCCCAAAATAAGACATGGGCTTCAAGTATAATGGAAATTTTAAATTCTGTCTGTACACAATGCATTTTAGAAACAGAGCTGAGGCATTTTAAAAGGATTCTTTACCATTACTAGCACTTAAAATATACATGGAACAAAAGAGAAAAATAAAGTCTCAAGCTCTCAGAGGAAAATATTTCTGGTTTTTATTGTGGCCTAGGATTGAATTGAATTTGAGTGAATCAATTGAATTATTCTTTGAGAATAGTTATTTAACACGGTTTCATTATTTGATAAAATTTTATCGTCCATGGTTTGTGGTAATATATTCTGTGTAGGAGTATATAAATTAAATCACGCAGCCTTGAAGGGATTATAAAATAACGTCGTAACTGAAATTCGACCATAAAAGACTAAATAATCAAAGAAGAGACAGAGTAATCAGAATAATTTTTTATTCATTCAGGAAGAGGTCAAGTACAAATACATAAAAGGAAAAAGGCAAAGAGAATGGCAGAGTATCAAGGTACTACAAAATGTTTTATTATTACAGCATTGGTTTATAGCATCTTACCATTGTTCTGAAATATCTTAAAAAGGAATTTCACGGTTTTGTAAGTATAGATCTTTAGTTATACTGAGTAAATTTTTATCTGAGGCAAAGTATTATCAGTATTTTAAGCACTTCTTTTTATGAACCTTGTGAAACTTACCAGTACTATCTAGCTTAAATCAAAACAAAAGCTAATTTTAATGATTATAATTTAGTAAGAATTATCTCTTAATTCTAAAGGAAAAAAAATCCTAATCAGCTATTAGTTTGTTTACCAGTGATGATGTTAATCATAGCAATGAATAAACCCAGCAACCATGACAATCCACAGTGGCCAACATCAAGAATGTAATGTACTCATGTAGTTATAAATCAATATGTGGATGTGTGTTAGGCAGCTTTGATAACAGAAGTAAAGAAAGCTTCATTTTGTTTATGCAGTAATTAGCTCAGTCACTGACATTTACAGAGATACTTATATTCTCCTTATAAAGTGTAGTTGCCACATTACAGTCCTACAGATATGTCAGTAGCATTCTACTGTCATCTCCCTCTTGAATGTAAAGTTCAGATCTCATTAGTGTTTGCATCACCAGAATGCTTTTGCCTTTCCCCAGAAATATCTTTAAACTTTTGTTTTATTTATAGAAGTTGTAGCTGTACGATATACTATGTAAAATTCTTGTGAAATCTCATCACGTTGTGTTTAATCTGACAGCAAGTATTGTCAGCGCTCAAAGTGAAGAGAAGCCCTTCTGTGATGAAGACTGTTAGACTTTGCCAAATGTCTTGCTGGTATTGAAAGGACTATTATTAGATTTATTATGTGTAACTGTTCTCAAAAAGGAGTCAAACCAATAACAAATGTGGGAGCAAGATAAGTACTACCTCAAAACAAACCAGTATTAGCTCTTACTCATGTTATCAATCGCAAAGCCTTCTCTGTGCATAATTAGAGGTTCAAAGGAATTGTAGAAGGAAAATTTATTTAGTAATAAAAAAGGGACAAAGTGAGAAAGCATGCTCTAGATATGAAAATAGCTGCATAGAAAAATAAACACCTTAAAAAAAACCCCACCTCCCCTCAAAACCCCCCGACACCCAGACCAACCTTCTGCAGGATTCAAGAATAAATGTTACAAGACCCAAACATCAAAGCTCATGTTCTGATAAGAATTAGCTTGTACTGTCTAACACACAAGAAAAAAAAATTAACTGGTTTGTTTGTATGTAAGTAGCTACAACAGACCGTGACTTTCCACTTGCTTAGTAGAATTCATTATTGCTTCTGCCAAATGGCATGTTTTGTAGTGAAACAAAAACTGGCATGAATACAAACATACTCCCAATTTGCAATGTCAGAAATCAACGTGGTCAAGGGTTTACTGCTCTTGGGAATCATCATCCATTTAAAAGCCCCACTATGATATACTAAAAGCTGAGGTAGCTCCTGGTCCCTGCTGATACATTCAGTACAAAATGGTGAAGTCTGAAGGCTCTCTCAGCTGGGCATGCTGAGATGTAGACAGTCCTCAGCCGAAATCAACCCTATCTACTGCAGAACTGAAGATACTGAAAAGGAATGGGAAAAAAGTCTTTCATTTAACCTCAATGCTAGCCTAAATGACAGCGATTTCATTAGCCCCTTTAAGTCACTAAATCATGTCATTAAGGCAGTTAAATGGACCAAAATCTGTCAGATAAGGTGAAAAGGATTTCTCAAATATTAATTCTGAAAAAAATGAAAAAAGAAATCTGCCAGACCCTTTGTCATGCATTCAAGCCAATATGGCAAACAGAAACATCTTGTTCTGAAGTTTCCTGTGAAATCAACCAGTGAGTCTCCCAACATACAGGATCTGAAGCATCAATAATTTCAGAATAAAACTAACTTTGCTCCAAACATTTTTTGAAAAATCAGGAGCTTCTTACAGTATACATCATTAAAGAAATAATGAATTCTGAGGTCTGTTTCTCCACCCAAGTACACAAGTTACAAACCAGTGCATCATCAACATCTGCAATAGACTTAATTCCAATACACTTGAGCGTTAGCAGTGGAAGAAGAATCAAGGTTCCATATCGCTTAACGGACCTTATCAAATTAAAAAGTGTAATACAGCACAGATTTTGCTCTGTGCTTAGACAAAGCTAAACATTCAATTTTGTGTAATTAACCTTCCCATTTTCTATGACACATCTTAAAGGACAGGATAGTGCAAGAGGTATTGTTTTATGAAGAAATTATCCCTGGTTTTGTGAAATGGAAATATGAATGGAGTCAATCAGTGAGAGAAGGAAAAAGTCAACAGAACAGACATTACCCTGCTGCTATTTAAGTTAAATCATTCCATAAGAAGCATGGGACTGCAGTGAAAGCCAGCAGTCATCTCATTGCACTGTTCTCTTTATTCTCTCAGCAGCCCTCCCAGATTAACCATCTCGCCCACTCTGTTTTTTCTGTAGACCAGCATGCAGCTGTTAATTATTTCTACTTGGCAATATTCTTTTTCTTCCTACTCTTTCTAATTCCTGCACTATGACCTATTTACGTTCCTTTTTTTTTTCCCCTGTGGAAGAAAAAGAAAGTCAATCTGTATTTTTTTCCCAAACACTCGTTACCCCGAGAAAAATTTTAATATATTATTACAAGCAGCAGGGATAATAATTTGCTGAATTCCTAGCAAAGGACTTCAATTAGCCAAGTCATTCTTTTATTAAATACAATGGTAAAGAAAACAAAGTAGCTACCCTTGCAACTGAAGCACAATTCTGTGCACCACCGAAGACAGAATCTTCAGAACCTACAAATCACTGCCTTGTCAGCTATTTCCTAAGAATAAAATAGTTTTGATCACTCAGCTTTATCTTTTTGTTTTTAACTGCTTTCTAGTTTTGACTGTCTGAGGATTTTTCCTCATCTTCATCCCTTAGTCCCACTGTTTTCCCAACCAGATCTCATCTCTCAGTCGTGTACTGACAGCCAACTCAAAAATGGCAACATAGCATCTAGTTTAACATTACACTCCACAGAATACAGCTGTCAACTGTTAATGAGAAGGGTGGTCTTACTTTTTCCCTTGTCACACACGCAGGTCACCTAACCAATCTAAAAGAAAAGAACGCAAATACATATTTACACACATACACTCTCACTCACACACTCACACTCTGATCATGTTTATGCAGCCAGAAGATCTGATATGAGGAAGAGGTTGAGAATAAATGTCATTAAACCTGGGAAAGTGAAAGAGGAGAGAATAAGATGCGGTCCTCTGGTGCAGTCAGATAGACGAGATCATATGAAGGTAATGTGAAACTGCATCCCTGTCCTGGGTATGCATGGGGTGGCGTTAACTTTCATCACAGCAGTCCATATGGCACTGTGTTTTGCATTTGTGGCTAAAAAACTGTTAATAACACACCAATGTTTTGGCTATTGCTGAATTATGCTCCCACAGCATCAGGGCTTTCATTTACTCCCTCCTTCCCCCAAGGAATCAGGCTGGGAGTGGGCAAGACACTGGGAGGGAACACAGATTGGAAAATTGTTCCAAACTGGCCAAAAAGATATTCCACCCCAGATGTCATGATTCGCAATGAAAGAGATAGAGGAAGAAGGGGCATGGGGTGGTAGTTTGGCTTCCAAGGTGGGCACTGTTCAGAGAATGGCTGGGCATCTGTCTGCCTGTGGGAAATGGTGAATAATTTCACAGAATCACAGAATCACAGAATCGGGGTTGGAAGGGACCTCTGTGGGTCATCTAGTCCAACCCCCCTGCCAAAGCAGGGTCACCTAGAGCAGGCTGCACAGGACCATGTCCAGGTGGTGCTTCTGATGGTGCTTCTCCCTCTCTCTCCTCCCCTGGAAAGATGGGAGACGGGGGAAAGGCAGCACAGGGGGGATTGTCTTTGTGGGACAAGAAAGAGGCAGACTTAGAAGAGTGCAGAGGGTGCTGGAGTATCTCTGGCATGGAGTGGGGCACAAGGGTCTGGCCTGTTGGGCTGAAGAGAAGACCTGAGCTACAAAGGGTTGCAGGGAATGAGTCCCAATGCAAGAGGGATGTTATTTTTGCTGAAGAGGCTTTGGGGGCTAAAGGAGGTCCTGGGAGTGGCAGGGAGGACTCTCACTCTCTGGAGATGCTCTGTGCTCAGCTGCAGTATTGCAGGGTTTGGGTTGTCCTGCACACACGGGTGCAAGGCGGGGTGGCTGCATGGTGTGAGAAGACTAAAAATCTGTCTCCACTTCCCTTTTTTTTTTCTTGTAGCTGATACATGCTCCTTCCAGCCCTGCTCTCCTGTCTGGGCTCAGGGTTAGATTGGGGCTGGGGTGCTGAACAACAACTCCCTTCCCCTGTGCTGGTTTGGCAGAAGAAGAGGGAGGAGAGAGAAAACAAGAGCCAGAAACAAACAGAAAAAAAAAGGGCTGGCAGGAGGAAGAGAGGAGGCAGAGCCCAGCTGCCCATGCCTGCCTCCAGCCCACCCTCCTCAAGTGCAGCCTGAAGTCTGCGTTGAACCAACACCCTGGCTCCATTAGGATGAAGAGGGGTGGAATCTCCCTAAATTGGTGTCAGTGGTGATCAACGGTGTTTTTTGTGGGGAGAGGATTAGAAATCACTGCAAAGGCTCTGCTCAGCTCAGCAGAGGGCCACTGCATGGGCAGAGGGTGCTGGGAAAGTGGGGTGGCAGTTGTGTTGTCTCTCACTAGGAGTCACAGCTGGGCCCCTCCTGGGGTCTAGGACATCCTGGGGATGGGGACATCTCCAAACCTAGAATGCAGATGCAGATGTGGGGCTGAATTTTACCCCAGTGAGAGGTGTGCTGGGACCAGAGATGCTGTGTGTATTCTCAGCCTCGCAAAGAGTTAACAAAAAAAAACCCAAACAACAAACAAACGCCAATAAAAACAAATCCCAAATCTCTTCTTTTTCTTTCCCCTCCTCCTTCCCCTCCCTTCCCTTTTTTTCCAGGTGTTGTTTATGGCCACAGGAGGGAGCTCAAATCCAGACATGGGAGGATTGGCTTGATTTCGGATCCAGAGCCTCTTAAACTCTCACTTTTCCTCTAAGCTGGTCCCTGTTATGTCCAGGATCTGGCGCCTGCTTGACATTTACTTTGAGTTCCAGAGGACCAGAGACCTAGGATGAGGATCATTGGATCTGCCCTGAACCTGCTTTTGGTATCGCCACTCTACTTCGTGTGGACCGTGGTCGCTCTGGACCTGGCACAAACTCCCTGCACCACTTTGGTCCAGGGGAAGTTCTTTGGGTATTTCTCCTCCTTTGCTGTCTTCCCATTGAACTCCTCTCTCTGCTCTTGGATTATCCAGAACCCTGACCCTCGGAGGTACACCTTGTACATGAAAATCCTAAAACCTACCGGCGTATGTGACCACCAGCACATCCGCACCTACCAGTTCGACTCCTTCCTGGAGTCCACCCGCACCTACCTGGGCATGGAGAGTTTTGATGATGTGTTGAAGCTCTGCGATGGGTCCACCCGCTATGCCTTCCTCCAGTCCAACAAGCAGTTCCTCCAGATGAAGCAGACCACACCACCTGGGGTGGAAAGCTGGCCCGTGCGGTGGAAGCCCACAAAGGCTCAGGAGAGGGACTTCTCGGTGGAGTACCTCGTGGTGGGCAACAGGAACCCTAGCAAAGCCGCTTGCCAGATGCTCTGCAAGTGGCTGGATGCGTGCTTAGCCATCAGCAGCAGCTCCCACCCATGCGGCATTATGCAGACCCCTTGCTCTTGCTCAGGAGGGGAGGTCCTAGATCAGGCCAGCGAGATCCTGGGGCTCACAAGGAAGAAGGAAGATTGCTATAAGGATGGGATTTACTTGGAGAACTGCATGAGCAGCCCCAAGGACAGCAGCGGAGTGGAGTTCCCGGGTGAGTGGAAGGCAGCTGGGAGCATTTGGGAGGGAGGGCTGGTTGGACTTACTCTCCCGGGTCTCACACTGTCCTCATCACCTCTGTGTCCGAGTCTGCGAATTCCTGGTATGAAAACCTGATTTGATAATTGATAGGCAGGTCTGGTAACCCTCGATGGCTCTTTATGAGCCTGCGACTGGACTTGCAAATCAGCTTCCCCTAAATATACCCCAAATAGCTTCATTCATTCCCGGGGTTTGTGCCTTGCTTGTTTTACTACTGCAGCCTCAAAGCTGCTGAGGGGAGAGTCTTACCTGAGGGCAAGCAGTTTTCCAATGTAATTACAGATGTCCTAGAAAAGGCGGACCCAAGCTACCTCCCGAGGCGGGCTGCACTCAGCAGCCCTATCAACCATTTTAATTCATGGGAAAACTTAATTCTCAGGTCTGGTTCGAGGGAATGGCAACAGAAGGCAAGCTCATTTTGTTTTCAGCCTCATTTTCCTCCTGGAGGCTTTCAGAAAGAAAATTCACTGTGCTGTTTCTGTGTGGTTACTCGATGCCTTTGCTGGAGCTCATACCTCAGATATTTCATCAGTGTGTTGACGATGATCTTGTGTATGGTACAGGCTGTAAAGGGACTAGGGAGGTAGAAGAGACACGAGAAAAAGGGCTGTGAATAAGGGTGAGATGTTCCTGAGGTGTGACCTGGACACTGGTCTGGGGAGGCAAATGCTCCTTGCAGAGATCCGATGTGGTCTCTGCTGATGGTACAGTGCCATGCAAAACAGAAGGGAATCGGGGGGGGGGGTCCAAAAGTGAACCCTCTGTTTCAGCGCCTGTGTCAGACCCGCTCTGATGTGTTTATTCTCAGCTCCCGTCCCACCTGCCATCAGGCAGGTTATGTAAAGTGGAGGAGTGATGCTAAATGGGAATCTGGGTGGCGGGGAGGGCAGCCTCCAATTCGGCAAGGTTCAGACCCACACCTGACCTCCACCCCAGGGTTTTATCTTCTTCAGGTGCTGCACAGAAATGTCCTCTGCCACCAGGAAAAACTTGGCATCTGTCTGGGTCTAATTTCTGGGGCTCCTGCCTGGCTTTTGCAGCCACCTCTGATCAGGGACAAATTTCTCAAGGCAGGGGGAAGAAGGCTAAATTTGCCTGCAGTAGGAAGGAGGTTACCAGGCACAGGTCCAAGCTGTGCAGCACGATTTTCTCGCAGACTGCAGTCTGGTGTTAGCTGAGAGATTAGTATATGATCAGGTATTAGTGCTTTCGTCAGTGTATTTTGGGGGAGATTTTGTTTCTCACTGATCTGTGAATCAATACGTGAAGGCACGCGGCCGAGCCTTAAATCCTGCAAATTAGTTCTTCAGCTGTGCTTCCCTCCCCGGCTATGAGCGCTCGGCAATGCTCACTCTCCAGATTTCGGATTTCTTTGCAATGCCCTTTTCTCCTGTGTGAACAGCTTGCGAGGAGTACCATGTTGGCTGCCTCCTCGGAGTGATGCGAGCGTCGTTAAGTCATGTGTCACGCCTTGCATTTGCTGATTGGATGATTTATGCATTCAACCCAAGCAGCATGACCTTTTTCATTGCAACCAAAGGTGAAATTTGAAATAAGATTTTCTGCAAATCCTGAAGCATTCAAGCTTAATATTGGCTTTTGTAAAGATCTCTCCTAGTCCAGCTGGAGTGCTTGAATGTTCCCAGAAAATAAATATGAAAGAGGCTCAAAGGTGACTGAATCAAAATCCTTTCTGGGTGTCAAATATTTGTAGAGAGCATAGATAATTTTTTTTTTTGCTGGCTGCTCACATCTGCTCCATACTGAAGATACAGAATTATCATCTTCACTGGTGGGATGCCATCTACATAGAAACGATGCTTGCAGGGTGCCCAGCCTCTCCATGTGCTTCTCTGTCTGTCACTTTGTCTGTTTTGATTTTTGCAAAGGCTTGATCAGGAAGATGGAGGCGAGCTCTGATTTGGACAGAGAGCCAGCGATCCCTTAACAACATTCTGTGGGTGGAATATTTTGATAGGGTTCCTGATTTCCGAGCACTGATGCTGATTATTGCTGTCATTGTTGCCCTGATTGTATTTGTAGCTTGCTTTTTCCTACAAGCTTGCTTCAGTGTCTGGAGGTAGGAAAGACAGCTACAGATTTGCTTCCCAGGTACAGTGTGACACCCTCTTTGCACTCGCTGTCCCACGCAGGCGTTGCAGAGGTTACAGTGGGCAGTGGTGGGGGTGGAAAGAATCTGTCAGGGTGCAGAGGCGGCAGGAGACATTTTGGTGTCTTACTGCACATGGAGCTTGTCCTGGTGATCGGCAAGACATGTTTGGAAATGTATTGGCAGCAGCAGCCCACTCCCCACATCTCCCCTCCTTTCTGCAGCTACCTCAAACTGCTGCTCCAGGAAATCTAGAACAGGTGAATTCTACTAGGAGAAGACAATTCACAGGGGAAAGATTTTTGGCCAACACAGGATCTCCATTGGCTGTCTCAGGTAACTTGGGAAGAAGGCAGAGACTGGCTGTAGGTCCTGATGTTTAGAAGTGAACTCTCTTCAGAGAATGCGAGTTGACATTCCTGGAATAGGGTCCCACATTGGTTTGGGGTAGGAGACCAGGAGGCTGAAGACAGAAAAATTTCCTGAAACATGGGGCACTGGGACTTCATGGTTTGAAAATCCTGGTGACCCTCCCAAATGTGAGATGACTTCACTGTAATCAGAGCTGGATCTTTAAAAGGGACACTGATGTGACACTGTAATGTGAGAAGGTTAAATGTGTGCTAAAGTACTGTGCTGAGTTAGCCATTTAATGAATGTCTAATTAGTCTTATCCTTGTGTAATCTGTTCCTGAAAGGCCACTGCAGTGCTGTCACATTTTGGTGGCCTAAAGAGATAACGAGCATGCTCTGGTCTTTCTGCTCTGCATATCCCCATCTTGGAGGGGTCCAAGATGCTGACTGAAAAACAGGGTTAAATGTGTGCCCCTGAAATATATTATTTGCTCCCTGGTAAAGTAGGTGGCTCCAGGGCTGGAGGGATTTTTGAGATGAACGAGTCTGATAGGTTTCATGTCTCGGCCAGAGAATTTCAAGAATTCATTCCAGCAAAGAACTTGAAACTGAGGTTTAAATGGACTTTCTTAATTCTTAAAAAAATTGAATCAAGATATTGCTAGTCTGAAGTGCTGGGGTTTTTCCTGCCTTTTCTGTTAAACTTTTCCATTGTTTTGCTGTCCCCATTGTTCTGATAAAATGCAGACCCTGCTTCCTCACACATGCTCATCACCACTTGTGTTTTGTTAGTGGTATTTCACCTTCCAGCCCTTAGATATTTTTCTGCTTCTCTCTGATGGGTTAAGAAGTCATATAGTGTCCATTCTCTGCTGTTTGGAGAGGCATTTATAGACCCATGAACAACTTGCTTAACCTCTGCTGCATTAAATAGTCTGAACTCCATAAATCTCTCTCTGCAGGGCACATCCTCCAAACCTTGGTTATTGTTGGGAAGCTGTGCTTCCTGCTTGGCGAATTCTGCTGGCAGAAATGCAAGGTCTTCTCAGCAGGGCTGAGCTTCTGCATCGACTTGTCATTGAGTGACTGCTGAAGGGGGTCTGCGGTGTGGAAGAGGGGCCAGAGACACAGGGACAAATGAATCAACTGCTATCCTTCCTGCTGCAGCAATCATGTTGTGTGGCACAGTTCTCCTCCCCTTGAATCTGCCAGAGGGCACAAATAACTTAAAAAGTCATTTCCTATGTTTGTGGTGAGCTTCAGTGATCATCAAAGCTCAGGAATTGATAAAGAGTTGTGAGTAAATTGCCCAGGGGCAGGCTCTCCAGCTTGACTTCTTCAATTCCTTCTTATCATACAGGCTCTATTTCACCTGCATGAGTCCTCCAAGCCCAAACAAGAGCTGGGCTTGAAGATAAAATTGTTTGGCTTTGGATTTGCCTGGTTTTTGGATTTGCCAACCAAATGGAAAAGGGAGTTGGATGGTTACAGTTTCATTGCCTCTCCTTCCTCCCGGCATGGACTTGCTGAGTGTGCTCGGGGAAGGTGTGCTGCTTTCCAGCTCCTCACTTCTCCATCTGTGTTTGTCCCCACTGTCTAGCCTGTACATCCTTGAGAGCTAGGATACCGTGACAGATCATCAGCAAAACATGGGGCAAGGAAGGGCTGATTTATACTCACATGTGAAATTTTCTTGTGTTACCTTGCTAAAAGCATTGGGAATTTGACCTGATGTCTTCACAGCTGAAGTCCAAACCTCAGCCGCTGTGAGCAAGAGTTGATGTTGCTTCACAGCTCCTGCAGTAGGAGGTTGAATAGAGGCTGGCACCTGGAAACAGGTTACCTTGTCTTCTGTGGTGAATCCTCACTGGACCCATATGGAAATGCCCAATAGAAAGCACCATCAGGAGCTGCGTCTCCTGAATGCAGTCAGCGGGGTGTTTTATGGATGAGGCAAGTGTGGGTAACTCCTTCCTGGGTGCTGAAAATGGGGTTCCTGACTCAGTTTAAACACTCACATCTCTGTGATCTGTACAACTGCCTGTCCCACTGCTTTTCTCTGGGGTCATTGAAGACCTTACACATAGAATAGAATAGAATAGAATAGAATAGAATAGAATAGAATAGAATAGAATAGAATAGAATAGAATAGAATAGAATAGAATAGAATAGAATAGAATAGAATATTTCAGTTGGAAATGACTTGCAACCATCACCTAGTCCAACTGCCCGACCAATTCAGGGCTGACCAGAAATTAACACATGTTGTAAGGGTATTGTCCAAATGTCTCTTAAACTCTGACGGGCATGGGGCAGTGACCACCTCTCTAGGCAGCCTGTGCCAGTGTTTGACCACCCTCTTGGTAAAGAAGTGCTTCCTAATGTCCAGTCTAAACCTCCCCTGGTGCAGCTTTGAACCATTCCCACGTGTCGTATCACTGGATACCAGTGAGAATTAGAGACGAGCTGAGTGGCAGAGCAGAGATTTCCTGTGTCCGTGCCGCTGTTTCAGCACTAAATTCACTCATGTATGCATCTGTATGGAGATGTCCTACCTGGGAGATGTGGGGGGAGAGAAAAATGAGAAAAATAAAGCGACCAGTTCCATTGTGAACCCAACAGCTTGTGGACGTGATCACAATGCAGAAATATCAGCAATTACTGTATGAATGTGCTATTGTTGTAGCGCGGAGGCTAAAGGTGGAATTTGCATCCAGTTGCAGAGGGAGTTTCATGGGCAACTACTCCTTTTATTGATATGAGGGGACTTTTATGGGTAATTTAATGAGTGGCAGCCTGGTGAAAGACTCAGCTTTTCAGTTATGGTTTTTTTGTTTTTTTTTTTAAATAAATCTGCCATTGTTTAACATCCTCTCATATTCAGGACCCATAGCAGCTGCCCCAAAATGTTTTGTATGGGAATGCAGGGTGAAATTTAGATGCAGGGAAACAGGGACACCAGATTCAAAATCGTCACATCTGCAGTGTCATTTTATAACGTAGCTGCTGAATATGAGAATGAGGATGCTAATATCTGAGAAGGGAGGGTGCTCAGAGACACTCCTGGCCCTTTTCACAACCCACCCTGAATATCTGATGTATTTAGGCGATGGGAGCAGGCTGAAAAATGAAAAATACTGTCTTTTGAAGGGGAACTGGATCCATGGAGATTTTCACGTGTCTGATGCCCCTTTGAGGTGCCTGACCTCTGTGGTTTTCCTTGGTGCTGAGCTCTCTGACCTGGTGGATCCTGTCTGTCACAGTAAAAATAGCTCTGGGGTTTCTCCCAGGTTTTTTTGAAAGGAAGATTTCCCTTTTTTAGTGCTGATGTTCTCTATCAAGATGCAGCTCCCAATGACTTTGGGTGAAGTCAGGACTTAGCAGAGATGGGGCTTGGCCCAGCTGCCATGAAGGTCTAGCAGACAACAGATCCAGGAGCGGAGAAGGGCTCTGATCGTTGCCTAACAGGCTTGGAACAGAGGCTTGACAGGGTTGAGAGCATATCCATGAGTACTCTGAGAGTGGACTTGAGTGCTCTAAGCCACAGAAGTCTCTTTGCATGTTGGGCAGAGCAGTAGGTTTCATGCCTCTTACAGAGTGTCATTATCACCTCTGCAACTCATCTTTTCTCCCATATTTTTCTTTTCTCCTTCCGATAATCAGTGAAATCTTGCAACATCTATGGGTGCCGATCCTGTCTCCTGTGAGCCTGTCATCCCCCAAGACAGTACTGAAGAAAGCTTGGGCTAAATAGGTTAGAAAACTGGTTTTGGATTCTTCGTGGGTATCATTTAGTGTGGCTCTATGACACTTCATCCTGGCGAGGATTCAGCTACTGTGTGTCCCTGTGGTGGCTCTGCCAATGTCACCTCCAATTGTTGACTCTCGTGTAGTACACTCACTTCTTGCACTCACTGCAGACAGCAATCTGATACTGATATCTGGATTTCAGCCTTCCAGCAGGGAGAGACGAGCAGGCTGGGAAAGGACGTCCTTTAGTACATCATCAGAATTGCAAATCTGTTGAGTTTAAATATATTTCTTTTTGTTCCCTGGCTCTAGTTCTCATGGAGCAATAATTGCCACACACCTCATTAAGCTGAATGCTCTCAATAGGTCTTGAGTGGTCCATATCATTAAACAAACAGTTACTGGCTTGGGATATTCCCAGTGCTTAGAAACTGCAAGGAAGAGAAGGGACCTGGAGGGGTGGAAGCTGCAGCTCCAGGCTCCTGAAGAAACTGGGCTGCCCTGCCAGGGTAGCTGCTTTGTCCCTTTGTTTCTGGGGCAGCTTGAGCTGTGTTCTCCCTGCAATACATGGGCTTTGATCCACACAAACACCAGCAGCAATGAGGGACAGGGACAGAGAGAGGCTGGTGTTGATTCCTGTAAGAGCTGTAACAGGTTGTGTGCATGAATCACAGAATCACAGAATCACCGGATGTTTGGGGTTGGAAGGGACCTCTGTGGGTCATCTAGTCCAACCCCCCTGCCAAAGCAGGGTCACCTACAGCAGGCTGCACAGGACCTCGTCCAGGTGGGTCTCAAATATCTCCAGAGAAGGAGACTCCACAGCCCCTCTGGGCAGCCTGTTCCAGGGCTCCGTCATCCTCAGAGGGAAGAAGTTCTTCTTCGT
>Ga0181612_111453_pt1 | contig 22116 bp, 11 predicted proteins | sample HoacroProtozoa21_FD_119630 | JGI IMG/M metagenome (GOLD analysis project Ga0181612, IMG submission 119630) | Hoatzin crop microbial communities from Cojedes, Venezuel. Combined Assembly of Gp0051906, Gp0051904, Gp0051908
CTGCTAAACACGGATTTTGTGAAGGTAAGACATGAAGACAAGGAACAGTCAACACAGATTCTTTGTGAATCAAGAACCAATTCAAATTTGTTTCTTTAGCTAAAAGGGATGTGGTACTCTTGGAAAGGATTGCAACACAGCGTACCAGACGGTAAGTTTTATAGCAACTTAATCCTCACCATGAAAAGACAATGAAAAGCTGCCTGGCCCAAGGCAGGACTACCAAGTCATTCCTGAAAGATACCAGAGAGTGTTTCTGTCCTCCAGGACTACAGACTTTCGAGCTGTGGTATGTAGATTTAGCATTTTTTTTCAAAACTGACAGTAAGTCTTTCGGAAATCACCCAGTAAATCAACAAGTAAACATTTGACCCAAGTCAAAGAAAGGGAATAAAATCCAGGTGTGCATTTCAATCATGCATACTGCAAACACATGCTACACTTAAAAATACTCTATGGATATTATATTATGATAGAAATATTACTTATGACAGTTCTTACATCAAAGATTTTCAAGTGAGAAAAACAAAAAAGTGTTTCAGCAAACCAAGACTTGCTAGAGAAGCCACAGAAGGGAAGCAACCACTCCTCCCTCAAACCCATTTGGCAGTGGCAGGGAGACAGACCATGGGCCACTTTTTTTAAATTGTTACCGAGCAGACCAAGCGAAGAGGAACGCATCCTTCCAGCAGCCACGGACAGCAACCGTCCCAGAACCATGCTACAAAAGCTTCCCTCCACACCTATAAGTACAATCCAGAGAACAGCGTTCAGGATTTTTCATTCTGTATTATCCTGTCTGTCACAAATCTGGTGAGCCCTTGTTGTGATGGTAAAAGAGTAACTTTGGCCGGGATGGGAAATCCCAGCAACCGAACTGCCAGCGGGGAACGCAACTGGGACACTGCGACCTTCCGTTAGCATCTCTGGTTTCTCAGGACGTGATGCAGGGTTTGCCTGGAAAGCAAACCAATTCTTCACACCCAGACAAGGAACACGATGCAGTTATCACAAGCCATGTTACCCCAAAGCCCAGTCCAGGCTCCAAACGCTCGCTGGTGTTTACCATCTATTGCAGCTAATGTGGCTCTCTGCGAACATCTTCCGGACCGAGGAAGACGCGTCAGTCTCCCTTTGCAGTTTAGCACTCCATCAATAATGCTGTCTGATTTCAGAATATGCACAAAAAATTAGGTATTTAATTACACTTCTTTTTCACCGATGGAAGTCGGATTTGGAGAGCTATCTTCAAAGATAAAGACGCTTTCTCTGAAGGATGAGAACCCCTCTCTTCACTGCACTGCAAAGACTGCAGCGGATGTGAAACACCTTTCTCCTGCTGTGCTGTGCACCCAGCCTGCACATCAGAAGCTCACATAACTCCTGCTGTAAAACATCCTAGCTACTATTTATTTGCTTAATTCACAAATTAAAATTTTCAAATAAGATATAAAGACACCATTACCTTGCTCAACCTAAGCACACTTCTGATATACTTTTAGGCTATTACTAGTTCATCTAGTTCCTGAGAAACAACAAGACATAAAAAGTGAATTTCTAGGTTAGCACAGCATGCCTTTGGGTAGCATTATATAGCCTGGGAAGTGAAATAATCATCATAAAAATACATGGCCTGCCGTGCAGATGCTACTTCAACAAAAGGAACTCTGTATTTAAAAATCAGAAAAAAAACCCCAGATGAATAATATTTGAGTATACACGCAATGACATCACTACCACAGCTTTAACAGCCCTCAAATCGCAAATATATTTTAATGCTAAATTAGCTTCTAAGCCGTTTCTGTTTTCCTACCACGAAATCATTGCCTGCTTTTATCATGAATCACACTGTATTTTTAGGACTTCTGTCAGCAGAAATATTATTGACACAACACCTATGTACTATTTAGCATGCCTAAAGTAAAAACAAAAACAACCCCAAAAGTCAAAACCAAAGGAAATCTAAAAGCCAGTCAAACACCCCCCCCCTTTAACTCCTACAGCAACTACCTGTGGTGTACGTGCTTGAAAGGTGAAGAGCCTCAAGCTTATTTTCTCCTTTTCAAAGAGAAAGCAAAAGTGTTGAGGAGAGAAATACAACGAACAGAAGTTGTACCATCCCGTTTTCATATACCTTTATTTCATAGGAATGTTATACGTAACACAGAACTGTCTTTATTGTTGGTAGCAGTATTTACACAGCAAGCATACTGCAGAAGAACAAATATTTTCCATAATTAATTCACAGTGTTGCATGTGGTTTGTTGCTTAGCTATTGATGAAAACATTTAATTTAATAAAACTCAGCCTTTTCCTCTTCATTCCCGCTCCACATTCTATTGTCGCTAATTACAGCACCTTCTCTCTCTCACACACACACACACAGGGAAAGCTGCCAAGCGTCTCCCTCCGGAGCCAATGTCACGGCCACTTTTCCGATTGCCAGGAGGGAATGTGTAAACCGCACTGCCACGTACCCTGTGCACAGGGACTGAGAGCGTCAGCTGGGAGTCCGCTGTCTCGGATGAGTCGATCTGAAGTCCTCCGGCCCTGCTCCGATACCTCAGTCCAGTCATCCCTGCTGGCAGGCAGTCACCTTAGACTCCACAGTCGCCAAAGTTAAATTATGAGTGCTTATGTTTAACTTGGGCATCAAAATAGTTTAGTACCAAAGCTCCTCATTCATGACCACAGTATTATGCAATTAATTAGCTATTGCAGTTTTCAATCGGAGTTCAGAAAAACTGAATTTTTACATGGTTATAGACATTCATTAACCCAGTGAAATACACTGCATCTGCAAAAACTTCTATCACTCGGTTTTGTTAATGCTCAGAGACACACACTTGTGCTGAACTATTCCATTCATTGTCCCGTATTTCTCCACAGTTTATCCAATGTCAGACAAACCCTATGCCAAACAATCCCCTTGCTTTCACATTTTAAACACCTGAAACATGGGCAAAGAGCGCAGACTTCCACAATGACATCTAACCTCACTGACTGCAAAGTTCTTCTCCGCTGAAGGAGAAGTTTATCATTTAATTCAGTGGAAAGACGACTTCACCCACCGGGTTCCTGCTGTCATTGCACAGACTCAGAAAGCTCTCTAACTAAGGACTACTACTGCTGTCTATCTGCAGCAGGGAGAAACTTTATAGGTACCATTTTTCTTCCTCGTACACTTGCAAGGCAATCAGGAAAAGCACCAATAGAGAGTAAGGCGCAGATGGGAAGAGAAACCAGCATAGAGGTAACTCCGGATCCGTAACAGACTATTAGTCTATTGAGCTAACAATCCCATTTTATTTCCTTATTGTTTTCTGAAAAAATAAATTTAACACTTAGTTGAGACCCCACTACAGGATCAATATACACTAAACAGGCTAAAGACAAATACAGGCTCTTTCGTGATGGGCAAATGCATGCAACTTCACTAGAACAGAAGTAATTGTAAAAAAAAAACCAAAAAAACAAAAAAACCCACCGCAACAGCAAAAAGCCTATCTGACCAGAAAGGAGGAGGATATAGGGTTTTTTTTTTCATATGCAGAAAGATACTCTTTGCACCAAAGAGTTCCCGTAGATCTAAATAACTGAGAGCCTATCAAAATAATATTCCTATATTAAATATAAGATTGTAATTATCTATTTTTTGGAATTATTGCTTAAAACTTGTTTCAGAATGTTTTGCATAGAATCTTCAATTCTTTCGAAGATTCAGTAAGGACAAATGTTACGGATACAATAGTTGGCAATATCTTATCACAGCAATGTACATCTTATCAAATTTCCAAAAGCCCATCAAATTCACATCAGGGGAACCATGAGAAAAAATCATAATTTCGAATATATACGAAGCCAGAATTCAAATTAAATTTAACTTCACTTTGTCCAGAATACTCTCTTCTATCTTGTGGGGGGAAAAAAGAAATCCATACTATCTCATTAAAAAAAAAAAAAAACCTAAGATAGATACTGGCAAGTTGGAAGCAGTTTCAAAACACAGGCAGAGATAAATAAAAGACGAAACGATCATCAACAGAAGCGATGATTCCCAACTCAAGCCTCTCTCCAGCTGTTCAGATGTGCACATGCAGAGAATAAAATAACTGCGAGGCTGTTTCTCCTTCCTCGGGGAACCGCTGTCTTTTCCATCACTGCAAACACCACTTTCAGCAACTGTCATGTCTGAAGATCTCTTTGCCTCTCCCCTACCCTTCTTTTAACAAAATGCACTATAAAGCTTGAACTAGAACAGTATAGAGCAAATTTGTCACCGAATCTTAAAATTTATTGACAAAATTCCTTCATAGACATACATTAAAAAAAAAAAAAAACAGATAAGTAAAGCATTTATCTTTTTTAGTCCCTTGAAGAAATACCTTACTATTATCTAATCAGGTAGGTCAACTGTGCAAGCAAAAGAAAGCACTCTCGGTCTCCTTCACTCATCATGTTCAGAAAGTATAAACTTCTACTGCCGTAAGAAATGGCAAAGTAATATCATTTGACGAAGAACAAGTCAGTCAATAATTTAGAGAACATACTTGTTGGTTGGAACGTCTCATGAACTTTCTCTATCTGCCTTAACAGTCCTTTCTGGAATATTATGAACACAGCATTAAACTGTATACATAAGCAAGCAGTGTTTTTCATCAAACGTAAAGAGGAGCTGAACCCATACAGTTACAGAGAGTGTTGTTTCACTATTTGCAGGCAGACTAAAAGACAAAAAGAGAAGTACAGTAGCAAGGTAAAGGATAAGTGAATTTTCCAAACTAGATAATGAGACCTCCACGAAAGGGACCTTCCTTCGAAGGAAACAACAAAGTTACACACACAGAAGCATGTAGATTTTTATGACTCCACTATTGTTTGTTCAAAACAGAGTGTATTGAAAACAGGGCTTGTCCTCTACAAAATATCGATTTTCAGCAGTGAACTCTGACACATTCAATATCTTCCTGTCTCCCTGAAATTCGAATATAAATAGTCTGAAAAGGCAGACACACGTATGGATTCAGGGTAAGGAAGATCAGTGAAGGTCCAATCCTCCAGTTTTGACATTTGAATGAAGGCTGTCTCTCACCTTTTAGCACACTATCGCTGATTGCGGCAGAGATGGAGTTTCAATGAAAGAACACATTTATCCACATAAACCACGTGCAAATGGATGATCCTACTTGCATTCTACGAAGAGTATGCAAACACGGAAAGCACATGCAAAACTGGGATGAAGTATGCAAGCAACAATATCCATAAACTACTTACAAAGAAAATCAGTAATAAGCTGCAGTACAACTTGATCAACACAAAGGTTTGTACCTGAGAAGATTCCTCCCATTACTGTAGCCGAGAAGCTGTAAGTATCCCACTATTGTTCACAGCATTCCCCTTCACCAGTTTCACACAGCGCTACTCCTGTTCCGCCATACGGACACTCGACGTGCACGAAATCCAAGGTGTAGACCATCACCCTGTCTCCTTGCTGCACTAGAGAACTTACTTTAAAAGCCTCTGAAATGGTCTACTGACCACCCCCCTCCCTTATTAACTTCTGAGACACGACGACGCTACAATCTATAAACCTCAGGGCTTCCAACAGTGCACAGAACGATCATTAAGTTCGCTGCTCCTCATCTATCCCTGTAACTGTGTTCCAATATGCAGCTGAGTGCAGCAAAAATATTGTTAGAGGAGTTCACTGGTGAAGATTAGAGTTAGCTGGAAAACCCAGCTGCCACAGTTTATGATTTTCAACAGATTCCATGACAGCCTGCCAGAATTTGCTTTACAAATTGTTCCACGCTGCCGTAAGAACTCCTCCAGAAAATGCCTAGAGGTTGCAAACTCCACCTTCCCTCCACCTGACAGACTGCTCAGGGTGGACACTGAGTAGTCATGAAACTGTGGGGAACTTGGTGAAATGTTACAGAAATTTCCATTTTCCAGAACGTTTGAAAACAACCTGACTTCCACTCTGCTTTGGAAGAAGATCAGTTTCAAAGAATTAACTGCAGATTTTGATTAGTTCAGAGAACATTACAGAATCAGACTCCTTAAGGTTGGAAAAGATCTGCAAGATCAAGTTCAATCGTCATTCTATATCGTCATTCCTGGTTGTGTGTAAATTACAATAATAAATAACACTTCGAGACGCTCCTTACCAAGCTTGATGACTAAACAGGGTGTAGATTTGTTAACGTAAATACAGACACAACTGACCACATCTACTCAGAATAAAGAGAAAAATACAAAGAGAAGGGCAGAGCAATGCAGCCATGGCCATGGCAGGAAGGTTTATCTTCTCAAGCCAGTCTTTTATCAATGCAAAAGCACAGAAACTGACCTTTTCATGCGTACCAGGATATAGTAAAGTGAGAAATACACAACATCTAGGTAATCTTCCACTTAGTTTCACAGGCTCAAAATAATCTTATGCAATCCCTTCTCCCCAGTAAGATCTAATTTTAACGGGGTCTTTCCAGTAAAACAAACGCACAAAGAAGCTGTTGGGAGGTTTTGGTACAGAATTACTATGATGTGGGAAAGGTTTAGGCTCACAACACCGTGTTTCAGTGAAATCTCAGCAACTGAAGAGTCCGTTTTACATTTTGAAACACACTGCAATTACCTTTGTAAGAAAAGATATGATTCTAGAAATCTATTCTTAATGAAGACAGTGAAAATAAACACGCTAATACCTCCCAAAGCAGGAAGATTATAAAGAAATAACGCAACTATGTGCCCAGGTAACACACCAGACACATTTACTAATAATCCAGGAGGTGTTCTGATTTTGTTGAAAGAGAGATCCCAAAGCAGAACGCTCACTTTTCACACCCATCGCCCCATTGCTTCAGCTCGGTAACAAGTGCTGCACTGCATCATAGGCTCTCGATACAACTTCAAGTACAGGAGGAAGGGTGAGAGAACTCCCAGTTTATTGAGTACTGCAAGAAACTGATAATTTCTATTCAGCCGAAGAGAATTTAAAACTCAAACCAGAGAGCATACACAATTAATTACGTGTGAATATTCAAAGATGTCAGTCGGATGGACCAACGTATATGACGACTTCTGTACACTGAGCTTCTAATCCACAACACAAAGTCAAAAGTATCTCAAGGAGACCCACAGAAATGCCAATGTCGTGCCCACTTTGGATTAATGCCTCTTTCCCAATAAATGCAACCACAAAAAGAAAAATACCACCTGCGGAAGTTTCCCACACAAGAACATATGTGCAACGGAAACATCAAACGCAGCTTTCCCCCAGGCGAACTTTTTGTGAGCACCTACAGTGTTCGGAAAAAGGCTTTGCTGTTTCAGTCGGTAATAATTCGGGTAGGACAGTTGTTAGGTGAAACTTCTGAAAAAAAAACAGATCACAAAGCTTCCATACGGGCAAATAAATAAGCAATTGATGGCTTCTGAGATTTCTTAGTCGCAATATTATTTTATTCATTCACTGTGAGGTATTCTCCATCACATATTTTGCATTCTTTTTCAAGCTAAGATAAAAGGTCTGAAATCTAAAGTAGAAATTCTTCTACAGAAGAAGCTGTGTTGAAAACAGTACTGGCATTATCAAAAATAGTAAGTACTGATTCCCCCCAAAAAAACCCAAACAGTTCAAATGTAAACACCTTTGAACTTAAATGACTCGCTCTTTCTGGAATAATTATTTGCAAAAACAATTCTCAGTTTCCCATGAGGAAAATAATCCTATATTCAGGATTCTACAGAATGAGAATAACAAATTTTCTCACTTGCCCATCTTCGACACAGATACTCTGACAGAACTATAAAATGACAAGCAGAGCCTCTATTCATTTTTAAGCTCACCAAAACACAGAAGAATTTTACTGGTGAAAATATATGGCTCAGTTTCTCTTTGCCAGGGCAGAAATTATGATTATCTGATATAAATAAAATTAGTCCTATTTATTATGAGAAAAACCCTTTACAATGTATTTAAGTTTCACAGCATTCATTCATATATATATATATTTGGCATTTAAAAAGGCAGTTATTTTGTATGAAAGCTGGGCAACAGAAGTTCATAAGCATGTAGACACTTCACATTAAGTGTGGACACCTAACACTTAATTTTATTATGTTAACAAAACAAATTATTAGCTTAGAAATAATTTGATGCTTCTACTGCCTTACAGATAGAAATACATGTGCTAACTTTAAATCTGCATCTGAACTTTGATGTATCCAGTATACCGAATGGGGTTGAGGTTTACATGTATTTACTTTTGCTAAGGTTTATTCCATCTGCGTCGAAGAAGGATAACTTAGCTTTTGAAGAAGAATAAAGGTGAAAAACAAAGCAGCACAGAGTCAGAGCTGAAGGTGAATTATGTAAGTAAGTGTTCAAAACATCTTTCTTGACAAAATTTAACAAGCAGTATCAGTTAAGGCAGACCTATTTTCCAATGGAATAAATCAGTTCCATATTTACTTTAGCTTTTATGAAAAAGAAATCTGCCTTTCATGATTAAGTCTCTAACTTTCCAATGGCTGGACGCACATGTACAACCCTCAAGAAAAATGGGTGAAAGATGTAAGATTCAGCAGTTATGACTGAAAATATCAATCCATATCCAATTCTTCAGCTACTTACATTTTTGAATGAATTACTATTCTGTAGTTTCTTCATTAGAATAAAAAAACCCCACAACACACCTGAATTCAGCATTTCATGGAATTTTTACATTACGCTTTCTGATACCCTACTGCACGAAGCATTCTATAGAATACAGTCTCTCAATACTCCTCAGGTAGCCAAAGCACTCAAGAAACTTTTTGATCATCCACACCCTAAGTTTTTTTCTCCCTGTTTAATTATCCCATTGCACTCCGCAAACAGAAGGTGTTTTCTTAAAGCACTGGTCAAGCCATTTTGCAAATCTGCTGGCTCCTGCAAGTCCGGACGTAGCAAGCTTTAGTCCATTAGTATGACAGGTAGTGCTCCTACTAACAACTGCTTTTTACTCCCCCTGACAAATGGGCTCTGTGCCGGGGCTGACGTTTGTGTAGTAATCAGGACTGATGGATAGGGACGCCGGCGCTGCCGAAAGTGCCCCCCGTTTTAATGCGAGCGATTTGTCAAATGTGCTGCTATCGCACTGCTGTCAGGCACAGCCAGGAAAGCACTCCGTCATCTTTCCACCGTCCAAGGTCACTTTGGCAGGGACAGGAGAGCTCTCCAATGGAATTTTCATCTTTACGGGCTATGTGAACGGCCTGGTCTGTGTGGCATTTCCATTGTTTTAAGCAGTCCTTAAAACTTCTTGCAAAATGGCCTTGTTAACACACACCAAATTAAAATAGGAAAATAACAGCATGTTGAAGCACAAGTTGCACAGCCAGCTAACAATACAAATTTGGAGTTTCAGAAATGCAGACTTACTGCAAATCCCTGCTTGGCAGGTTCTCACAAGACAGACTTCATTTAAGAATTATTTAACAATCCAAGGACCCTTGCTGCCAGAACACCTTAAAATACAAAGACAACGCCGTATGGAACAATGATTAAAAGATCACAGTGACAAATCTATAAAATATGTCTGTGTATGACCATGAAATTTTGAGTGGAGTCTCCCAAAACAAAAGATACAGCAATACAGAGAAAAGCAGAACCTTTACTCTCTACCATATAAAACGTGGAGAATGGGTAACTGTCTCTGCAGTAACTGTCATCTAGGAGCATACTACAACTTTTTTTTTTTGCAGTATAACAGCCTCCAATTCTTAAGCATGCCTTTTTTTTTTTTAATGATTTTTCCTCCATTTTTTGTGCCAACACTCAAAAATATAAACACAACGAGATTTAGATGCTTAGGCATTCTACAAAACAAGTTATCTACACCTTCAGTCACTTCTCTAAAAACCTGGTCTTCAACGACTAAAAAAATTGAAGAAATTAGTTGGGAACCAACTAATGCAAAAGGCGAGTGCAAAGTTATACCAAAGGCATTTGTGAATTAACAGCCTACTGAAAAAAAAGTCTTTCACAGATCAACCCAGCATACAACAGGTAAGTCCTATCATTCCTTCCACTTACAGAAACATAATACGAGTTTGTCCATGAGTCAGAAAACAAATCAACACACACTTGCCTACAACTCCATCCTAAATCTTGAGTATTTACTGACTAAAATCAAAGCCTCTAAGAAAATATCATTCAAGGTAAAAACGCGTAAGATACATAGGGAGAAAATAGCTGTAATAACAGAAAATGAGGTAAATCAAACCTCACTAATCTCTCACCTACTACAAAAACCTGAACGGTGTGGGCAGCCCCGCGCAGCTACATCCACCCAATCCTACTGGCAATTATTTTTGTTTTCAAGGCTTGCAAAGATGAAGGAGTCCAGTTCACAAACACTGCTACTACCACCTTTTTGGCTACGCATTCCCCCAGCGCCCCAGACAAACTGACAACAGCTGAGAAAACCTCTGCTGCTTCAAAGTCACTCTCAACGCTCCTACTCACATCCTAAACTGAGAGCACCACCAAGTTGTTTGATAAAACCTTCACATACTGTAAGTGCATTATCTCTTAACTTGAGTGGGTATTCTATGACTGTAAAGCAAATACACATTTACTGTTTTAGAGACCACAGAAAAACTATTCTCTCCCTTCTTCTACTGCATATCATCACTCCACATCAAGAGAGACACAAGGACTGAGGAACAGGGATGTTGAAAACTCAAGAAACCAAAAAAAGGTAGACATTGCTCATATTTTTTTTTTCAAACCTGATCCAGCCCAAGAATGGCTGTCTCATACAAAACATGTGAAAATCCCACCAGGACATTTGACTAGCACCTCTTTAGAGGTCTCGCACTTTTCTTCCGACCATTTCTTTAATACAGATTTGGATCAGGTAGTGATCTCGACTTGTTGTGAAACATGTAAACATGCCTTCTGCGCCAGGCAGCCTTTGTTTGGCTGCAAACTGTGGCTTGGCATTACTACAAGCATAGAAGGTAATTAATGACTAAATATCTACATAGTTCAGATCATCAAAAACATTCTATTCTAGGTCAAATTTCTGCAAAGCTTCAGAAAAATGTGACAGCAGCATCTAGGAATACAGTCAAGGAAAAATACAATTTCTTGCAAAGGCAGAGCTCGTGCTGTTTCTTTCGCTGAAATCTTGAATCCTCTACATTAGACAGAGTCAGTCATCCTGCAGCCGTGGGTGAAATTTCTGCTTTTCGAAAAGTTCATACCAAAATAGCCAATGTATGAGACTCCAAAAATTACCACTTCTATAGGTATAGCAGGGATGTACAAAATAGCAGAGAGATATCCCAAACCCCGTGTTCCTTTAGAAATCGATATCACCACATAAAAGTCAACCAAACCCTGTGAAACTACAGTAACAATAGGCTTGGGACAGAAAAGAAGAATATCTGTTCTGCTGTACTTCCAGTTGTGGATGCCCAGAAAACATAAAATAAGAAAGGAGCTGAGCTTGAACGAAAAGACTTGAGAAGCAGCACGGCGAAAAAAAATGGAAACAGGAAAATTAACACATAGACAGGTGGGAACTGCAAAAATCTAACTGCAGCAAAGATTAATGAAAATGTGCATTCAGGATGCAGGTGTAACTATGTCCCTCCATCTCCCTGATTTATAGAAATATAGATATGCAAACCCTATGATAAAAACATTTCAAGTTGATCAACTACAACAACGGAAGGCTTTTGCCGGTCTCAGTTTCATCTGTCCAGATCTCTTCTCATGTGAAGGTAAGGGTATCATAACCACTTCTCAAACATCAGCATTTGCCCAGATTACATCTGGACAGTTGTATATCAATATACACCTACACATTATTAACACGTAAGTAAACGCACATGGAAAAAAAACATACAGACAGAATCCTCTGGGGAAAAGAGGGCTTTAGAGACAGAACAGCAACAATTCAAGGTCTAAAAGTTAACAGGTTTCAAACTGTACTTGAAAACGATCTTAAAGAATTTAAGATTCATGATTGCATACAATACCAATCAGCAAAATTAATACCTAATCATACAGAGAAGTAATAAAGAATGTGGGAGCTTTGAAAAAAAGAAAATATTACCACACAAACAAAAATCATCACCATCAAAACAAAAGAGCAATTTCTAACCTACTCTTACACTGGTATCAGGGGAACTCCTTCAGCATTCCTTATCAAATAGTAAGTATTCAGAGACTCCTTCTCCCAGATTCCTTGCTCACGCTGTCCCCTGTACAGGAAGGGATCAACTGAAGCCCTCTAGATCTTCCAGTTTCCTCAGTTAAATGCTTCATCCTGCCTACCAAATATTGAACACAGTCTAGAAATTACCAAATTATTTGGAAAAAGTCAAGCTGAAACAACAAAAATTTACTCTCTAAAAGATAAATGTAAGCACAAACCAAAAATACTAAATTGTAACTCTGTACAAGATGAAGAGTTGAGACATGCTTAAATCTCAGTTCAGGCCATATTTTAGAAGGAACTAGAAAATTACTCAACAAAGAAGAGTTATTAAGCAAGCTAAATAATGGTAAAGTGATAATTACACTGGAGATTTGTCTTAATAAATGAGATGCAAAAGGGTCTTTATTATCCACCCATGTGCATGGAGAATTTAATTAGGTATCACCTATAAATGCTAATATCAGAGCTGCCAATCAATCTCCTGCACAGTCATAGAGGAAACTCCCCAAAATATCCAAAGCAAGTGCCGAAGAACTCTTTGGCTAGAAAATGGTTAACCCAACAGCAGTAGAGAGAGCAGGAATTCCTCAGAGAGCCTAAAGAAAGAGGTGTTTTCGTCTCATTACATCTACCTTCATAATTATAACAAACTCATCAGCCTCTAGATGAATACCACGTATAATCATTTTCCTGCATATTTTCCAAGGCAGGAAACTTAACAAGACATAAATGCTACAGACTAATTTGGGCTATTTGCAGTTCTCATCTCATCTTGAACTGAAATAGTAAGAAAAGAAGTATAGTTAAGTTAAAAATAACTAGACAGAGACTTTTGCTTATTTATTGATTGTAATTCTTGCTCAGAGCCAGGCAAGTAACAGGTTTATACTTTTTTAAAGGAAGGTAAATTTAGAGTGTGGTTAGACTATGGTTTTTAAATAACAAAAAACTAATGCAAATAACTAGAGAAGCTGGCATGCTTCTAATCTACCTAAATGGCAGCCTTCATTAATACATTTTAAAATGCATAAAAATAAAAGAAAAAAAAACCCACAAAACAAACGAAAAATCTGAAAATATTACCCTGCCAAAGATCAATTTCACTTACACTAGCACAAAAAAACAAACTAGAGGGTTACACTCCGTGGAACAAAGTCAATCACATATGAAGTACAGTAATAATCAGGAAAATCCTGACCCACCCAGCGAAAGTGGAGCTCAGCCAGAAGCACGTTTCTTGGCAAGGCTCTGTGCCCACTAATTAGAGACTAAACCATTTGGGGAAAGTTACTCTGTGTCCTCAGGAATTGATACAGAGCTGTCCAAATCCACCTACCTCTCCCGAAGTGAAATTGTGTTGTTACACATCTTGGCACGGAGCGGGCTCAGGCAACAGCGGCCAAGGCGAATCAGGAGGCTTACAGCTGACCTGGGGGACACAGGGTGGGTGTGCGCACACACGCACAGCACCTGCTCTGCACTCCCCCCAGAAAGGCAATGTTTTTCTCCATTAGCCGACTGTGCCGGAGAGCCGGCAAAGCTGCCAAATCTTTGCTTCCACAGCAGCGATGCTGTTCCATAGCTCCAGTATGAAGATCACCGAGGGAAGTGATAGTCTGTCCCCTCAATACAGCCATTTTTATTGGCACGTACAGAAAAGGAAATCAGTAAATATCCATGTATCCATTTGACGCCAAACACAAACTTCCTCTTATGTCACAGTCTACCTCCGGTGTCAATACGGAGCTGCAGGGAGGAGAGACACAAGAGTTACCTGGAAGAGTGCACCCAGCACTCACTCGCTCAGACGTGTCTCTGTGTTCCCTGCTTCTCACACTCAAAATGGAATTTCCTTCTGAAGAGTCAGCGTGCGCCGCTCCGGTTCGGGTCACCTGAAGATTTCAAACTAACTCCTGGGAAAAGTGGCACACACTGATCCCATTTTGAAGTAACCGCATTCATACATTTCTGAAGAATCATAGGTTGGAAAAGACCCCCAAGATCATCGGGTCCAACCATCCACCCCACATCACCACGCCTACTAAACCATACCCATAAAGGCACCAGGGCAGCCGGAGCTCTGCTTCAGCAAGCCTTAAAATCTGGCCTGATAAGGAAACTGGGTCTTAACATACAAAATGGACTGAAATCTCTTTTAATGCTTAAGAAGCATAATGGAGGTCTTTCAGACGCGATATGATTAAACTGTACACGCAAGGAGAATCCCACTTTCTTTTTCTACTTTGCAACTTAAACTTAAATGTCATATATGACAAAAGAAATATTTAAAAACACCCCCCCAAAACCACAAGCAGTATTAACGGATAACTTCTGACAGATAACAATGAGCAAATGCGTATGGATAGATGCAGGTAAAAAGAACTGATGAAATACTTTGTATTTTTTGTCAAAATATCCAAGAAGTTTAACAGAAAACATTAAGTTTCATTTTAAACACTTTTTGGCTTGCCAAAACTGTATAACAAATGTTAAAGACAATACGCAGCTTTGCAAAAACAGCTACTATGGCTGAAGGGCTAAAATTGACCTGAAATAATGGGTTGAAGCCATGCGAGTACAAAGATTTTGTGACTTTTTTTTTCCCCCTAAACCCAAATCCATTAGCCTAGCGGGTGCCTGGCCGTCCTTCCTGTCAGCGTGCCTTACACGGCCTTTGTGCACCGACTGGTATGCCTGACGAGGTCAGAAAAGGAAGGGACCAAAAAGGAAAAAAAAAACCGGAGGAAATCTCTGAGAATATCATAAAACAACCCGAAGTGCTGACTCATGCTGTCACCATACGAAGCTGAAAACTAGGCCACCGCCGCAGAGAAAACGATGGGAAGGCTGAAAATTTCGCTCCCTACAGTAAGGTGCACAATCTGTGTTTGGTAAGCCAGCGCACAAAGGAGGGGCCGGCTTCCCGGCAGCTGGGATAACCGGGTGACTTCTGGCCCGCGGTCCCGGTGCGGGGTGGCTGCCGTTCGCCCTCCCGCCGTGGGAGCCTTGTTCCCGCGCCGGCGGGGAGGACCTCGGGAGATCCCGGTGCCGAGCCTGGGAACACGGACGGTGCGCGGGAGATTTGGGCTGCCCCCCCGACTCTCATCATCTTTTTAGGTATTATTCTGCACTAATCAAGTAAAGCAGACTAATAACTTTCCTATTCAGACATAATTCATTATCCTTATTTACCCAAGCTGGCAAAATTTAGAAAGATTATTCCTTCCAGCCTTTTTAATTACCCAAATTCTACTTGCTTTAAAATACCATTGTCTCCCTTGAGTATTCAGCAGAGCTGAAGATCACCATGGCAATAAGAAAATGGTGCCAATGTTATCCTGGCACTGACTGCCTACAGATCTCAGGAGACCTAGCACAGGAGCAAATTGAGCTCACGTAAAAGCAGGAACTCGCTCTCTCAAACGACTTTAATATACCTTTTATTTTTGCTAATTTGATGTTAAAGAAGTTGAATAGAAACAACCTTAGCAGCTTTCCTAAATAGAAAAACAAAATAGCTGATCTGTTTACTATTTCAAGGTGAAATCCACCTTACACCAAAAAAGCAAGGTCCTACAGTCAGTAGCTGGGTATGTATGAAAGTGTTGCCAGAGCACTGGAGGAAAAAAAAACAACCCGCATGAAAACAAAGTTTGAGAAAAAAAATTCAGGAGTTCTTCAGATCCCTTTAGATGTGAAATCCAGGCATGCGATGAAGCTTTCTCTACAGCCACGACACGCAGAAACGCCGGCATAACAACGCCCACGTCTGGGGTTGGCTGGTTTGCCTTTTCCTTTTTGATTTCCCTTCCCTAAACCATGTCGGGGAGACACGGGATGCCATTTCTCAGGACTGTGTCAGTAATCTAAGGCCCAACACAACCACACGGAAAAGGGCAGCGACGCAAACGGGATGTGCTGCCGCGACTGCAGCACCGCGCTGAACTTGTAAAGGAGCCAAGGCGCGCGGGAGCGTCTCCGCCAGGCCAAGCCCCACGCAGACAGCCGTGTACAGCAGGACAAACTGCTACGAAGCCACGCAGGTCAAGATACAGACAAAGAGCACCCCCCCCTCAAATTTCCTGTAGTGCCAGTACAACTGCAGGTTTTCTTTTTTATGGTATCAGCCACTGATACCTCAGGTTCTTTTGCAGTCAGCACACGGGGCAGGGAATAGGCTATAGATCATCCCAGTGCCTATACGCACAAAAAGACAAACTAATTCTGTGCTAGTTGAAAGATGCAGCTGAAATTTTCATGACGAATGAAAATGCTATACTGCAAACACCAAAAGAGGGATTTAACTCCATATAGTGCTGAGGGGGATAATCACTCTGAACTAGCAGACTTCACTGTGGAATAAAAATGCCAATTCTCTCAACTCTCATTTTATAAATCTGGTTTCTGATTTTCACATACCGCTCTCTCCATAGACACGGAGAATAATTTTCCAAGTGGTCAATACAAACCTGCGCTGACATTTTTGTTCAGGAAGTAAACGGAATGTATTAGAATATTGCTTTCCAATGATGTGCCAGTTGCGGCAGTGCTTCCGCTTAAGGCATATTCTGAGGGAGCAAGGAGAAAGAGGACAGCGGGGGAGCCAGCAGCGACTCTTCCACTGCCTGCACTCTGATGGTCACAACGTTGGCAGCCAGCGTACAGAAGCCATATGCAATGCCTGGCTTTTACAGAGTCCGGAGTGCCAAGGATACGCAAATCTTCACTCTGAATCAGATCCTTGCTTCAGTCAGTGTCACTCGTGCCTCTCACAAATGCCAGAGCTGCCAGGGTACAAACTCATTCACAAATTAAACTGCATGTTTTTAAATAAAAAGGCAGGCATTCTAATGCAGATAGGCTTTTTGTTCATGTAGATGAAAGGTTCTTTTCTCGTCAGAACGCAGGGAAGGAGAAAATATTAGAAAACTCTACATATGCCACCACACAATTTACTGATAACTGGATAGCTCTAGTTTAATATACAGGTATCGCAAACACATTGTACAAAACCTGCATTTTAGTACAGGTTTCAAATACCATGTCAAGATCGCACGGAAAGCATTCCAACTTTGCAAAAAGAATACTGCATTTCACAACTTCAGATTAATTTAGACCATCATGAGTATTACCAGTTCCACTAGCGGGGTCGAAAAAGGCTCACTGCTTAGGCAAGCTCACGAGAGCCTTTTAGCAAGACATGTAACACGCTGCACTTGGGGTAAGTATGGCTGGCAAGGGCAACAATTCTGAAGCTCCCATAACGAAAAATAGCGGAGTTTGACATGGAAAATCGTGGAGAGAGACTGTTGCCCTTTGCCAGGCCAGCCATAATTGTCTAAAAGGCCCAATCGCACCCTTCAGCTCACCTGAACTCAGCAGGGCTGCGATTCGCACATCACTGTCACGAGATGCTCAGCTGGTCACCCACACACAAAAAACCCCCAAACCTCAACAACTAATCACCACTTCTTGTTTAATAACAGAATTAGAGATGGGCAGGTTACTTTCCACCCTGAAAATATATGCATTTCACATTAACATCCCTGGAAGCAGCTCTCTCCTGAAGTGTTCAGGATGGACTCTGGAACTGCTCAGTCTGAAACCGCAGTTCCTGCTGTCTGGAACAACGTGGGTGGGAGGCAGGAGGAACACGACAGCTTTCAAACCCCTGGGCCTCCTGACCTTTCCTGAGCAGCTGTTTTCTGAAAAATAACAGAAATATCTGCTGGATTACAGTTAGAACAAAGCTAATCCAGACTCAATTAGCTTCTTGGCTTTTCCCCCATGTGGTATGGCAGTATCAGAAAATTGCCAGAAAGAATTAATTAATTTATAGTTATTTTTAGATACTAAGCTCAACCTTTCAGGTTCCTTGCCTTCCCACAACAAGGGGGATTAGTTCTTCTAAGAAAGTTACTGCAGATGTGACCACAACAAAACCTGTGATCCTAACAAGAACAGATCATCTTGCTTAGCTTAAAAGTCCTCTGCAGACAAAAATTACTCAACCAAGTACACACCAAAGGGCATAATCTAGCTCTTTAAACATAAATGGATGCTGCAGGTTATAGTCCACCGTGCAGAGCATTCATGCATTTTTGTTCTCAATTCTTCATTCAAACCCGCACAACTGAAACCATATCTGGAAAGACATTTTTTGCCATTTGAAATTAAGAACTGTTCCGCAACAGAAGTATACAGCAAAATAACGTTAGCTGCAGCAAGCTCCTTCCAGCAGTCAAAATTTATTTCGGTTTGAAAGGACTAGACTACTCTTTTAGACTTCCATCCTCCTTTTGAGCCAAATTCAAGTAAAATGAAAGTGTTATTGTGTCCAGAGAGGACCAAACTTCCATTCAAAAGAACAATTACTAAGCAGAAGCAGTGACCTTCCATAGTCAGATACACTAGACTGCAACCTTTCTCCTAAGTTGTCAGCCCAGGGTTTAACAACCGACCGCTAAACCTGCGTGAAAGTTACTTCGCACTACTATGTAGTTCTTTACCTCCATGTTTATCTACTTCCACCTTCCCTGAGGGTTTCCCCTAAGCATTGCATTTTTGTTTTACAGATTAAAATGAAAATACTGAATGCTTTATTAGGTTCAGCTCTCTTGTAATCGCATTTGGGCTGAGAGACCAACGTTGTTCGTCAATGTAAAATGCAGCTCTTTGGCAAAAACTTTATTTGCTTGTTGTTTCCCCCTCCACCTCTCTGGCACATGTCAAATGTTTAAACAACACGATCTTGATTGCAGTTTAATGTGAGTACTTAATGTACTAGGTCAGCTTTTGAATGCAAAAACCAAACAAATTGTTTTAAAGCTTTTCTTAAAAATTAGTTTAAGTTCAATCACAATGTATTTAAATGAAAATAAAACTCACGTTTGAAAAAAAAAAAAACAAAATCCAAAAAAATATAAATCCATGCCAGCACTTTGCAATTTATGTTACATTCTAAAACAGCAATTTTAGATGCATATAAACAAAAATATAGCACTGTAGGTATGAAACTAAGAAGCTGTCATGATACACCTCCTGTAAAAAGGGCCTTCTACTAGCTATATTCCTAACAAGCTGTAGCACTACAGAACATGATCCAGTATGAAATAAGGGTTTCAAATTAGAACTCGGCTGTATCGTAGGAAGTGATGTCTACTGACACATCACAAATGAGCACAGCGGCTGAACCACTCTGTTAGATACGCAAAATAGCATTACCCAAATGGAGTAAGGCTACAGGGTCCAAAGGCAACAGCAGTCGGGTAATTCATGTATTTACTGGTCATTGCTTCCCTGAAAAAAAATGTAGTCTTCAAACGGTCACGTTTCACTCTACTCCCTCTCCTGCGCCTGCAGAATGCAGAATCCAACCCTCCTTACTCTCGGGATGGTCATCACGCACATCTCCTTCAATCACGCAGAAGTCCCGTAACGTTGCCCTTCGTTACAATGCTGTGATTCAAACGGACATCCATTGTTTGTGTACTTCAAAGTACACAGATTAATTAGGAACTGTACCAGTACTGCTAACTTACTGAATTTTTGTTATACCAAGTATGTTCTGAAAGGATGTAGCAAAATTCTGAAAACCAAAATTCAAATAAAGAAATGTAATACATACTCCTTCATTCTGCCTTTATTATTTCAGTCCTACTGATTAGAACAAAGATTCATTCTGAGATTTAGTAGAACAAAATCGTTTTCTAAAGCAAGCACATTTCTGTTAGTAGTCTCTTATACAAATTGTTCATAAGCAAGAAGAAAACCCTTAAGATATTCAGATACTACACCTTATGTAAGCAGGTTGTAATTAGATTATTAACTCAACAATGCACAGATCATACCTTTCCACATACTTGTTCAGCACTTGACGCAACTAGATTTTGACCTACTGCGACACACGAACTCTACCCAATCTAAATCAAGAAGCCGGTGGTTTCAGCAGGGAAAATACTTTGCTGACAAATCAGTTGATTTGGTTCCAGCTATAACACTGACCTACTTGTGTAACATACTGTAAGGCATTTAAATTTCACTACTTCTTGTAAAAGAGAAGACAGCCTATCTATTCCACTATGAAGAAACTGGGTTACTTGTTCCCAATTTTATATTTTCAACGAGCTGATTATCGAGGTGCAATTCTTACAGCATATGAATTCAGGCTTTCTCTTCCCAACGTTCATAGGAAGAATGAACAATTGTGATATTCCATTCTGGGCAGTAATGAATGCAGAAAGACAAGGAGCTACCCAAGCCCTTTTCTCCAAGACCCAGTATTACCAGTATTACCAGTGACAGAAAACAGATCTACGTGCCTGTGCACACCTGAGCAAGCACGCGTGTGTAACAACCGCAAGGCCACACAAACTTAACCGAGGGAATACTGCAAAGATAAATCGATTAACATTTATAGAGTACTCAATCTCAAGCGCTTCTGTAAAGATCTCTCTCTTTCTTGCTTTCTTGGGTTCTGTTATCAAACATGCAGGAGGCATAAATACATAGAGGTAGGACGTAAAAAGCTATTAATGATTGAGCTTTAAGAAAAAGTAGTCCATTTCTCTTCTATCAGACCCTTCTCTACCCTCCCTACTTCTTGGAGGCCAGATCCTAGCTATTCATAATAGAGTGAACCGTTGTATTTATAGGCAACACTATGGTAGAACCAAACACAAACAATTAAGAAAAAAAAAAGAAAAAATGATTACAAACACTGCAATTTCTGATTTCTTAAATAAATAAATAAATGATGGTAAAGTAACTGCCTTGAATAATAATCCCTTTTGTCTGTCTTTAAAAAGAAAAGTATTAGCTAGAAGCATTTAACAAATCATACTAATCCCAACTCAATATGGTATGCACAGCAGCTATCAGAATATTGTTTAGCTGAAAAGTTACACTGACAAGTCCCCTTCAACTCCTCTTGCGATATCCGTTTGAAATCTTCCCCTTTTTGATCCTGTTCTGAAATCAGAAGCAAGTTGCCTCTAGCATTTGGAATTTAGCTGTCAAATAAATCTCCATGAAACACTTAAAAAAAGAAAAAAATCATAGCAGGGCTGCAAAAGTTACATACCGACCTCACTCGCTACTGAAGGCGGAGAGAACCTCTACACGTGGCTTTTTCTACTCCCACCCCATAACTATTAATGCTTCACGTTCCTGTCTACTGCGAACTTGCAAGAAACCACTCCTCTAGTAAGACGTACTATCACTAGGGGTAGTCTACACGGATCAAAATAAGCAACTATCATTCAGCGTGCCAAAGTTTCACTCTCACCACGTCCACCACGTCTTTTCCTCTCACTTGCTTTACATTTCGGTTTGCACTTTTCACACTGTACATTTGGGAGAAAAGGAATAAAGTGCTTTCATGGTTTTGGAAACCAATCACAATATTATGGTATTAATGCAATTAAATAATTAAAAATATAATGATCTTGAGTGAAGAGGTATTTCAATACACCTCTTGGCATAATGATAGCAATTGAAAACCCTTCTAGACTGCAGCCTACTTGGCACTTGCTTATTTATCAACTTACTCATTTCTATTCTGTTTACAGAGTGGAGGTAATGCAGGAAGTCTCATGGGGTTTGGGGTGCTTTTTTTGGGGGTGGGGGGTAGTTCTGGTTGAAGCCCCTCTCCCTGCTTTAACGCGAGGACTCCCACCACACGCTAAAGGACTCGCCGTTACACTGTTCCGGAGAATGAATTGCATTAACCCCTGCCCTTCCCCACTGTACTCGCTGCCCACTGGAAACAACAACAGAATTACTAAAATCCCACACTCTCTAATGGGATGGTAATAGGATTCAGAGGCCATTAGGGTAAAGGCAATCCATATTTTACGGTTTAATAAGCTCTTGCTGAAGATGCTGGATCCCTCTTCAA
>Ga0181612_136993_pt1 | contig 22116 bp, 19 predicted proteins | sample HoacroProtozoa21_FD_119630 | JGI IMG/M metagenome (GOLD analysis project Ga0181612, IMG submission 119630) | Hoatzin crop microbial communities from Cojedes, Venezuel. Combined Assembly of Gp0051906, Gp0051904, Gp0051908
ATCTCAGTCTTGCCCCTACAAAGGCTTCAAACAGCACAACGCCAGCAGATACCATGCTGATGGGAGCCATCAGCAGTCGGCCATTACCTGTGATGTCTTTAACCAGTCCTTTGGCCCCAGCCTTTTCTGAAGTCATAGATGAACGGACACTCGCCACTAAATCTCCAACTATGCCATGGAGAGCAGTAAAATTCTCTAGGTTGAAAAGGTGCATATCGAAGGGTTCGTTCGCTATTTCCTTTAACTCCCCTTCCACTGCATCCTGCACGCCGATCGCAAACATGTTTACATGGGCCGATTTAAGGACAGATGATGGCAGAGCCACATCATCCCGGGATCGTCCGTCCGTTAACACTATAATAACCTGGGGAACGCCTTCACTGGCTCTGCTTCCAGCAGCTTTAGTGAGATGGTTCTCGATTAGGTACTCTAATCCTTTTCCAGTCTTGGTGCCTCCCCCCATGTAAGGCATGTTGGCAATATGGGACAGGACGTCTTGGGTAGAGGGGTAGGTATTTAACTGGAACTCTGTGTGGGGGTTTCCGCTGAACTGGACCAGTGCAAAGCGAAAATCATTTTCTCCCACATCTAAAGCTTTTACAACATCATACAGAAACTCTTGAACAAGTTGGAAATGTTCCTTCCCAATGCTCCAAGAGGAATCCACTAGAAATATTATATCAGCCACGGCAACGGTTTTGACAGCTTTAAAAAAACAGATGGGGTTTTATGATTTTCTATTGGTCAGCACAAGCATGCCTCCTCCTCCTCCTCGCCCAAATAACCGACGGCCTCTATCGCATGGTGAATATGAAGCTTATCTTCCCCTTATCACCCGCAGACAAACAAGCAGAGCTGGGGAATAACTGGGCAGCCATCAGCGCCCTGACACTGCAGGCATTGGGGGGCAGGAGGGAAGCAGCATGTGACCTACCCTTCCCAGGGAGGGGGCTGCGAGATGCTTCTCTCCTCCCAGACCCTCGCTGCATGGGTTTGGGCACCAGCCCTGAGCCAGACAAAGATGCCTGTGGCTTCACATGTGAATTTAAGCTCACTCAGCTTCAAGTCTCCCATGGTCTCCTGTGCTTTTTTTCTCTGGCTCAGGGCTTTGCTGGCTCCACGGCAGTGCTCGAGGAAGAAAGAGCTGCTCAATTTTAGCAGCCTAGGTGCTAGCGTGGGTTTTCCATATTTTTCCTGATGCTAATACCGCCTTGTGAAACGAGCTCTGGTCCCAACGGCACCAGTGCCGCTTCTTAAAAAAAACATATATCTTTTCTGCAGGTCCGTGGCAGTGCTCTTCTTGCTGCAAAACACCCTCCTATACACGCAAGGAGGGCAAGAAAGCTCTGTCCAGGAGAAAACCCTCTTGGGGCCACCCGGGGTGCGTGTCCTGCACCCCTGTCCCCAGTAGAACATCCTCAAAGGCACGCCACCTACCAGCGACATGCTCGGGAAGGCACTGCACGTGTTGGCCAAGGTTTGGGTCCAGAAGGACCCTCAGATGAGTGGGAGCTGAGGAGCAGAAAGTAAATCACAACGTACCATCGACATGCATGTTAAAAACCAAATGTTGCGAGCATCTCGGTGCAAACTAGCGGTATGTTTGTACAGGGTCGAAGTTGGATAAAGCAGTCTGCTCTTACCTGCTTGCTGCTGGGCACAAACCGAGCAGAAGCCTGACAGTAGGAGACAAAATATTACCACAAAGGGCAAATGTCGATGTTTCCTCATTTTGGTCTTTTATCTGAGTTTTCCTTTCAGTCTCTTTGTTTCAAAGCACCGAGTGTGAGACCTAATGGAGAAAGAGAAGGAGAGTGAGAAACAGCAGCAGTGCTGGCCAAGGATGAGATAGAAAAGCCAAACCATGTAGCTTTGTGATGCTTTTGTGGCACTTTAGTAGGAAAATAAAAAATTGTAATGCTGGACAGTCTGCTTTATAGCAAGCATTTCTTTGGAGGAGGAATCGTCACTCGCACAATTGGCATTTAATCACTCTGTGGACTTAGATGGCTTTCTTCTTGTCTATACTGTTCCAGGTAATACCCACAGGAATATGGTCAGCCTAGGTTTCTACCACCAGGCCTCAAAATATATGATGGCCTCTCTCCTGTGCTCCTCATCCATGGATGGCCACCTGAAACATCTTGACCAATGTGTTCCCTCTTGCTGCTGCCCTTTCTTATTTTATTTTTTACAAACACCATAATAATTGCCCTGAACATCCGTCTTTGCCTCAGCTCACCTTTCCAGCTGTCCCAAATATACAAATGGAAATTTAATTACTCCATACCCAAGTGAGTCACATAATCTGGCTGTACAGCAAAAAGCCCTCAGACTCCCCCAAGCTTGCAGCCTTGGAGGTGGAATAGTCTGGGCCAGCTGATCACATTTTGGAAATGCATCAAGAATAATATTGTACATGTCAGAGCCAAAAATATAATTTATGGAAGTTTCTTATCTGTGATCCACCTGGCAAGTCTTTTGAAACAATGTCTCTTTCTCTTTACTTATTCTTCATTTCCAAGCCTACAAAGCAGAAACCAGCAAGGCTTGCTTAACCAAGAAAATATCCTCCCAAAAGGGAAAGCAGTAATTTAATACTTTTCATTCCCCAAAAGGAGCTCAATTACTCATATGAGCCAAAAGTGATTCAAATATACCAAGCTATTAACTGGGTCATGATTAAAAAAAAAATAATAATTTTCTCATAACCATGCTTACCAACTCCATCAGCCCAGAGAGATATGACTAGTACAAGAGCCTAAGGGGGTTGGTGGGAAGACTAAACCCTCCTTAAGGAAAACAATGGTAATTACACAGATGGCTACTGTTGGCACCTGCAAACAGAACCAGGTGCTGGGAATTAGGGAAAATTCAGAAATAAACATCTGAACAGCAGATCCCTCTTCCACCGAAGAGATACTCCTCAGGGCTATCAAACAGGGGTTCAGTGGAAAGGAGGGGACAATGTCCATCTTGTTTCCAGAAACCCAGCATGTTCCTGACACTTCCACTAGCTCCCTGCATGTCAAAGCTGGGTTGGGGTCTGGACTTCCACAGGAGAAGGGGTTTGCAGCATTCACTCTTCCAGGTGCTCCAAATGGTATTTATGAATGCCATATAACATGAGTCAGGCAAAAGCTAGCCCCTGCCTTTCCCCCCACAATTGTGTATAATAATAATCACACCAGGTGGAGAGACGTTTAATAGGCACCCAGAGCCAGCAGCTAGCACGCAGCATTAATTAAGATGTGACAACTCTTCCCTGTTATTGGCAACTACTTGATATATAGAGGCAGCTGCTGCAGCCCAGAAGTATCACCATCATTCGTAGAAAGACCAAGAAATCATCCTTGTTAGCTAGCACCAATCCATCCATCCATCCCCCTGGCTATTTTTTTCCAAGGCAGTCCTTCCAGTGCCTCCAGTGGGAGTGAACCTGCTCTGCTGGACCATGTCACTGATTTACAGCTTGCTCACCCAAAGGATGCATGGGGAGGAGAAAGCTGGGCTCTGCTCCCCCATGGGTGCAGGAGCTTCCATGGGCATCTCAGCAGAGTTCATCCCCTGAGCACACAAATACAGAAAGGTCTGTATGTCCCAGAGCTGAGGCTTGCAAAAAGCACTGAGCTTGTGATGACCACCCATGCAACCATCCATCCAACCCCATCAGAGCATATTCCCTCTTGGTAGAAGAGGTTTATGGAACGGCTGCAATTTTTTTGTGATGGACTTGCCTTGCAGCATCCATTGGGAGTAAAATGCTGCTACAAATGAATGAAAAATGTGAAATAAAATGCACACTGTGGAAAAACAGCCCATTAAAATAATGTATGCTGTAAAAGTGCTAGTATTTCTTTTCCGAAACACAGGAAGTTATGTTATCATCCTGTTTATTAGCTGCTGGCTTCCTAGCTCTCTGCAGTCACAACAGCTGGGGGTGAACAGAGCGTCAAGATAAACCAGTGAAAATTAATGTTTTGCCAGCTAGTAAATGACAGGAGCAAAGCAAACATTTGGGGTTTCTTTGGTCTGAGCACTGAGCAGCTGCAAAGAGCCTTACGGGGCTGTTTACAGCCATGAAACACAGCAGAAGGGAAAAGCACATCTCCCCGGTGCTACAAAACCTCCCCTGCCTGCAACACCTCCCATGACCCTCCCATACTAGTAGGCAACTGGACTTTACATTGAGTGAGATTTCCAAAGTCCATGGTGGATCTATACCTACATCTATAAGGCTCCTTTGATTTGAAACCCCTTGAAGAACTGCCTTGCCCATGTTCATATAAGGAGCCTGGGGGAGAGCTGGGGCTGAGCTCACCTCTATTAGGTCCCTTTGGGTTGTGGTTTGGTCCCAGAGCCTTGTGGCAGAGAAACCAGATGTGTTTTAGGTATCTCCACCCTAGAAAACCCAAACAGCTGAATCGTGGGTCAGCCCTCAGTGCACCATGAGATAAACTTGGATATCACACTATACTAAAACAACACTCAGTCACAGGCCCTGGCCAGCTGGGAAATACAACACGTGTTTCAAGCAATAATAAAATGGCTGTTCTTTTTAGTCACCTTCTTTTCTATTTTAGCCTTTAGGAGGCCTCCGGCTCTATTTGCAGCTTACTCCATGGAAGCTTCCTCTGTATTTATGGCTGTATGCAAGCAGGAAGTCTTGTTCATCAATAAGAGATAAGTTTTAGCATCACACTTCCCCAAAACCATCTTAAAAGCACAGAGGCTGAGATTAGTTACTAGAAGGAGAGAGGCAGCAAAGTCTTGCAGAAAGAGGTGGTTGATGTCTCTTAGAGACTGACTGATAGCTTATTAGAAGAGGCCCATTCAAGCACAGGTACTCCCAAGCAGGCTTTTCCTTTCTATCCCCAACGCCCTCCACAGCACCCTGGTTAGCAAAGGAGAAGGAATTGTGTGCTCACAGGGAGGGGTGGGTGAGGAGATGGCTGTTCCTGCAGGGATAGCTCTGGAGAAGAAGCAGCACAGACAGAAGGGTTTTTTGTAGAGGTAATGTGCTTTGGGGAGGGGGTTGAACCAAAACTCTGCTTGTATCTGGTTTGACTGTGTCAACAACAAGTCACTGACTCAGTGGGAGGAGTGGGCTTAAGGCAGTAAATGATGTGATTTTTATTGTTTCGGTGTTTAGAGGTAGTAGGTCTTTCTTGGCTTGCCTTGGTGAGGCACAGCAAGTAACTTGCTTTGCTCAATATGCTCTTGCTTTGTGTCCCAGACTACCACTGGTCACAAGATGGAGATTGTACGAGCTTGCAGGCAGCGGAGGATAAAAACAGCGATGTGAACTTCTGTTAATTGACTTTAATTCTTGATTATGGCAGGTATCTGTTTTACAACTTCATTCTCCTGGATTATTGTTATTTTTAATAACTGTATTTTCAACAAAACAATTTCATCCTGAATTATTTTTTAATGAAAGTTCCTTGCAGTCCTTGGGGGTGAAAGCTCTGGTGGAGCTTTTGATATGATCACTGGAAGCTAGAAAAAAAAAATGCTGAAAAACCTGACAACTAAGAATTAGCACCAAAGTGTGGGTAGCTGGTCTCTTAATAACTCATGTGCAAAAATATTAACTCATGTAGTCTTCAATAATCTGAAGTTTTTATGTCTGTCTAGAATTTATGTAGTGTGGTGACCTCTTAGTATCACAGTATGTCCTCCATTTCATCAGAAGATATACATCTGTTACTAATAATGCTTTCAAAAGGCAATCATTTCTGCTACTAACTCAATGAAGTGATTTCCTTAAATATTTTTCCCAGCAGCTATTTTTTGCTTATTGCATACTTCTCTGTGCATAAATTTTTACATTTTACATAATTTTTTGAGTGCATGTTTCAAATTAACTTTCTAAGCAACCATTTGCTTGTGTGTGTTTTTCACTACAGTGTATTTAAAATAAAATCTGTAGAAACGCAAAGCAGATGAGTAGACTTAAAAAAAGTAAAACATAAAAGGCAGGAAAATCACTACATTACTACAGCTGTTACATATCACTGATTTATTATATATATCTCAGCTGTGCTGGCTGGCTTTAAGAGGAAGGGAAAGTATCTATGGCTTTGGAGTGAAAAGAAATGTGATGTGTGACATCTGTAGAAATGGATGGGTGCTATGGCAGGTAGAGGGAATAATGTTGTTGCAAAATACCCCTTAAATCTGAAGTCCTGGCTGGGCAGTGCTTCAGGCACTGATGCTATCTGTCTAGCTGGACTGTAAGAGAAAGTAATCAGCACAGCTGGATCTGTCGGAGCGTTTTTCTGTGCTAGCATTTTGTAGTTGCTTGATGCTTTTCTTCAAGGCTAAAGGACTGATCCGGGCAGAACTGACTCTTGGGGTATGATAACCAGCAAATCCAAAGTTAGTGATTCTTTTTGTCAAATCTGTTCCCATCGGATCTCCCTCCCCATGAAACGCTGCTCACCTCACCGCAGCAGCAGTCTCTGGGAAATGACAGAGGACCCAAAGCAGCTGTGGTAGGCAGAGCCATGACTTGTGTGTTCTTCTGAGGACAAATGGCCTAAGTTTGGGCAGCCTGTGCAGATTTTCTAGCTGGCACAGCCAGGGACCTTTGGGGATGCCTCACTGTCCCAGATCACAGTACACGTGGTCCAGTGTTCCTGCCTAGCCCTGGGGCATCTGCAAGAAATATCTTGACTAGAAGCCTGAAAAGCAATTGTAGCCCTTAAATTCGCTCTTGCACATGGGAGAAAGAGGGGAATTTGTACCTGGGTCCCAGCAGCTTTTCTGACAGATCTGGCAGGGCATGAGGTGCAGGAGATGAGATGCTGTGAGTGTCCTCCAGACCCTTCTAGAAGTCTACCCCATGGACATGTCAGGGTCAAAACCAAGGGGCCTCTGCCTTCATCTGCATTTGCTTTGTGGGGATCTCCCCATGCCTCAATATCACCCTGTTTCCCAGCCAAAATGCTTGGCCTGAAATCCCTTTGACTTGGCTGTTCTCTGCTATGTGCATGTCCCTGGGAAGCAGAAATGAAGCCATGAGGCTGCTGTAAGCCTTGCCAGTGACTCAAAAGTGGGCCCTGGCCACCCAGAACAATTATTTGCAGGCCCAGCATTGGGCTACACATCCAGTTTTGGCTGTGGAGCAAGTCAGGAGGAGAAACAGCTCCCGAAATCCTGATGTGGAGCCATGGTGGCACAGACTGAATTCTAGAGGTGATGCATACTTCTCTCTCAGCTGGATGAATGAATCCTCCCTTGAATTTATCTGCACTGTGAAGAGGTCTGAGCTGGGTTGAAATGTTAGCCAAAAGCCACTCCTGGGAGTGATTTGGACACCTAGGAGGCTAAATGCCATGATTTTTCCATGTGAAATAGCTCAGTCACCTTTGAAAAGGGACAGGAGTGTCCCAAGCCTCTAATCTGGCCACCACTTGCTCATATAGCACAAAATCTCACCTGGCCCCATATCGTCCAGGAGAAGTAAAGATACTTCTGGAGACTCAGAATGAGCTATATAGGCCAGATCCTGAATTTGTTCACAGCTCCAAGTGGAATCATTTCAGTTTGCACCGGGTCTTTTGAAGGGTTTCCATTAACATTGCTGCCATCTGGCAATGATGGCACTGGGAAGGTGAGGGTGGTTGGGCTGAGGGCTGCTCCTGAAAACATTTCTTCCTACAAAGGTAGACCTGAGTATTAAAAGCAAACAACCTTAAAAGGTTGGAAAATCTTCCTGCTTTTGCAGATGTCTTTAGCTCTGACTTTGAAAACCAGCATTCAGTAAAGCAGCAGAATTATACTGCTTTTATATCATACCCAGGCAAGTTCGCTCGGTGCTAGTGCTAAATATGAATCAGAAATTCACTTCTGTTCTTATAAGCATGTTGTTGGCTTGAAATCTGGTTGTTTTCCTCATCTGAGGACTGAGACTAAAATAGAGTAGTTAATAAGAGGAAAGGGAGTATTTGCTAAAAAGGAGAGGAAACTCCCTCAAAGATCAATGACTCTTTATGTATAGTAACCTAAGCCTCCCAGTGCCTCTCCACCCAAACAAATCGGCTCCTTAATGTGGAACACAGATCACTTAAAAGGTGGAAAAAGTGATGGGCATGCAGAGGAGCAGGGCTGGCCGTGATTCACAGTGGAGAGCAGGCATGCAATGCCACCCGTAGCCAGCCCCGCTGCTGCGCACACCCAGTGTGGGGGCAGGTTCGTCCCCTTGCTGCAAATCAAATGCGTTCAGGCTGGGGGAATACAGTCCAAGGCTGGCAAGACTGCAGTTACCCGAGTTTGCACTGATGGAAGGAATAAGATGTTCCCTTCCCTCCTGTTCCCGGACAGGCACGTAGCAAAAGTTAGGAGAGGAACAACATCTTTTTTTTCTCCTTGACTTATGGGAATACAGTGGGAGCTGGTTTAGCTCGCTCTGAAATCAGGGAAAGTCAATGCTTTTGAATGGAAAACTGTAAAGACTTCTGAAAAAACAGAAAGGGAACTGGGGAGGCAGCTGAAAAAGGGAAAGGGAATGAATGAATGATGATGCGGCAGCAGCAAGTGCGCAGCCCTGTGCTCGTGTCTTAGAAATGCCATCGCATTCCTGGTCATGGTCAGCCTCTCTGTAAAGACTAGGGTGGCATGAGGGTATAAAGTTGGGGATATAAAGCCTCTTTACCTGAGCTCTGGTACTGGTGAGTTAAGGGATGGTGCTGGGGAGGTGCAGAGCTGGGTCTCTGCTCTGCCACTATATTCCTATGTGGCCTTGGAGGAGTGCCCCAGGTCTTCACAACAGCCTTTGGCTGGAGTCATCTCTCTGACCTCCACAAAGCTCCCAAACTGGGTGGCTGTGCCCCTAAAACAGCACTATATAAGCACAGTAATTATCCAACTAACAATACTGCTTTTTTTTTTTTTTTAAGCTATTAAGTAACGGGGTAAAGCCAGAAGTTTGAAAAATGCAACATTCCTCCCCTGAGAGTGTACGTGAATCATTGCAGCAACCAGAAATGAGCTGAGAGTTTCCCATTGCACCCGCTGGAACCAAAGTGGCTTTGGCCACCTCCGCTCCAGCCCGTTTTGGCCACTGTGCCTGTTCAGGAAACCAATTTGGCTGCAACCCTTTCTTGTTCCGGGCGCTGGTTGGGAAAGGAGGACTTTGCTGAGCCAAGAGGGACAGTGGTGGGGTGTCTCCATGATTAGTCATAGCCGCCCCCTTGGCAAGAGCATTGATGTGTGCAAAGCCCTGGGGAATTGAGGGCAACTGGGGCTATGGGGTGAATGAGTTGGGAAAGGCAGGAGGGATCAGGAATGGGGCTGTGGAGAGGAGAGGTGGCTCCATTCAAGGCTGGAGAGCCCCTGGGGAAAAATATCTAACATTTGGCCAATTTCCCTCTCCGTGGATGACAGTGAGAGGATAAGGATCATCCCTGGAGCCACAACAGTGCTGGCCCACCCTGGAGCAGCGAGGACATTCCCAGCAGTGGGAGCTGCGTGGGGTGGATGAGCTGACAAGCATCTCTGGCTCGTTCATCCTACCTTGCCGTGAGGCGGGAGGGGTGAGGGCTGCTACCAAACAACCCCAGCCCTGAGGGCATGCCTGGGGAGCAGGAAACGCCTGTGAGACACCCTCTTAGCCAGAGTCCTTGCAGGGTCCCGTGCATGCACCCACCTCCTCATGCCCAAGCAGCTCCCTGAACCACTACATGTCCTCCTTGGGGCACCCACCCCACCACTTCCCGAGCATCTCTCTCCCATGCCACCAAACTGCTGCTGCAGTGACTTCAAGGCATCAAAGGCAAACACCGTCCTGCAGCAGCAGGCGAAAAACCCTGCTCAGTGCCTTGAAATGAATGCAATTCCCCCGCACTGGTGGGGCCATGAGTGTCCCCGTGCACCTGCGGTGGCTTGGCGAGGAGGCTCCTGGTGTGAGCGAGCCGGCTGCATCGCTGTGGTTTCCCAAGCAGAATGCAGACCCTGAGGTAGCTTTGCTCTGAGGACACTGCTTTGCTCAAAATGCCTTGAAAACTCCCCAAAGACTAACACCCTGTTGATGAAGGGAAACGCAGCACAGCAGCTGCTCAGCCTGGGCTAAGGGTCCCCGCGAGGAAAGCAACACTTACCCCTGGGCGAACCTCAGAAAAAGTTATTTATTCCAGGATTTTCCACTCCGAAGCGCCTCTCACCCTTGCTTCATGGCATGCCAGTGCTGCTCAGCCTCCCCGGTCCCCGCTCGCCGTGCTCGGTGGGGTGCAAGCACTGGTGGGGCGAGGGAAATGGGGGTGCGCTGGTCCCCGCGAGCCGGCTGCCACGGGTCTGAGCGAGGCCGGAGGAGGCGGCTGGCGCGGGAGTGTCGGGGGCCGGGCGATCCGGCGTCGCAAATGGGATCCAGATGGTTGGTGCTGGCGTTCCCGGGGCTGAGGTCAGAGCTGCTCATGACACGCGGTCCCCCCCCGCCCCGGGGGACGCCTCCGCACTGTGTGGCTTCCCCTTCCCGCGCTGGCCCTGACATCTCCAGAATGCTTCTCCTTGTTATCGGTGAGAAGAAATACATAAAAGAAAAGAGTCCCGCAGGGTCGCAGGAACTGATTTAACTATGCCTTTTGGTCGGGAAGGGCTGGACTTGGATGTTTGCAGGAGCCAGGATGTGCCAAGGACCAAGCCAAGTTACGCGGGGCTCTGGCAAAGCGTCGTTTGGAGGTGCTCGAGGCTGCCGAAAGCTCAGTCTCTCCCCCTGCACAGTTACGAGCATCAGCGCAGGGGAGACAGTCTCTTCTTAATGCAGTTTCGTATTTCCATGTAACAGGGATTTTTTACTTGCCCTGATGGTGAGGAAGAAGTAAGGGGATTATGTTATAGAGTAACTTGTAAAGAAAAGTTAGCCCCTTAGCATAAGGATAAATATTTTAAAGTATAGATAGGCTAGTGTGAAGTTTCAGATAAAAGTTTGAAAGTTCCTAAAGGTTTTTTTTTTTTAAAAAACTTTGCACTGTGAAAAAATACCTTTAACCTTTTATTAGGCAGACCGTATCAGGCAGGTTTGGGGACTAATTTTATTCCTCTGCTTCAAGTGACAGCATGTCACTGGTCAAAATTAAACATTTTGGTCTGTACTGGGTTGTGTTTTGCAGGAAATTCTGCTATGGAAACATTAATTCTTATCTTTTGCCCTTGTTTGGGTCCATATAAGGCTGGAACTGAGATGGTGTCGCTGGAATCAAATACTCAAATTCTCTTCATTTCAAATGGGGATTTATGATGTTTGCTCTAGGTTTTGTGCTGTTTGAAAGACTAGCCACATAAAGAAATAGCTGGAATGCTTCAGGAAAGTGCTGAGCCCTTGAACTGATGCAACAGCTCATTTTAGAAATGGTGCTTGGCTTGGCGCTTGCTGAGACTGAGCGCCTGCCTTGTGGAGGGATCCAGTGCAAACATCCCCAGCCGCACCCCTGAAAGCAAGCAGGGTGTCGTGTCCCCCCCCCCAGATCTGGCAAGCTGGAGCTCAAAGGCAGGGTGTTCCCAAATCATAAATGTGCCCAGCAAAGGGAGCTGCAGCTCCTCACTGGGTGTCAGAGGGCAGCTGAACAGGGGATGGAGGAAACGGGGTCTGCTGGAAAGCAAAGACAAACACATAACAGCAGCCAAGAGGGGTGAGGGACAGCTGCTAGAGGATAAAACATACATGATAAAGGTGCGCTTTGCTGGCCGAAGTGTCCAAACTGAATTCTTTTCCTTCTAAATTTGGTTTCAAGTGGGAGAGCCCAGCTGGGATGCTGCAGTGGCACCAGCACAACCCTATAAATCAGCAGCTTGTGGCCATGGGCACTCATACCCTGTTACCAGCCTCTTGCAGAACAGGCAGGCCCAGGCGATGTGCTGCCCTGTGTTTTCTCCTTTCAGCCTATCCTTGCACAGTAGTCAAAGAAGGGAGATGGGGTCTCAGCTGAAGGGACTATGGGTGTGGGAAGCTGTGCCAAAACCCACCTGGAAATTAGATGCCAGCTCTGGAGCAGCAGGCTTGGAGTCAAAATTGACCTCTCTGATGCAGATCGAGTGCAGGAAAAGCTTTTCTTTTCTGTCGCAGAGGGGAAAAAAACCGATTTCAGAGGGGAAGCAATAAATGCGCTTGAAATCACAAGTCCCGTACCCTTGCTGTCACCTCTCCTGCACATGTCTGTCTCTCTGTCATCTGTACGATGCATCCAGCAAGAATTACATCCACCGAGTGGGGCCCAGAAGTTCCAGGTTGTCACCACCAGCAGAAACCAGGATAGTTTGGTCACACAAGCTAAAAGGCAGCTGGGATCTGTATTGCAATTAGTTCAGATAACCTTCAGAAACCACAGTTTTCTGCATGGATGGCAATGAAGGAATGCAGAAAAACAGTTTTAAGTGACTGGGAAAACCAAAATAATAAAACACAGAAAAGCTCCAGCCACCCCAGAACAGTAGTGAAAAACAGCCGAGGTAGAGGATTGGAAATAAATAGTGTAACAATATTGACAAAATGCATACAACCTGCATACGCCTATCATAGCTTGATTGAGAACATCTTTAACTTGGAAGTTAGTATTTATTCTATTCGCATCCTGCATATGTCTTAATATGGTTTCAATATTGAAATGACTTTTACCAAGTGCTCCAATAATTAAATGAGACTATAAGAGGTCTTAAATTCCCATCTGATTGCCTTTGTGACTGTAATAACTCAGCTGAAAGGTTTTCCTTTCCAAAAAGGGGCTTTGTAGCTGGCGTGCAGAGGGAGAGCAGCCAGCCAGGATGCTGAGGGTGTTTCAGGGTGGATTTATTTTTTTTTCCACTTACGATACTTTTCAATCCTTCCTTTAGCAGTTCTCTCTATATTTGCGTTGGTGATCCCCAGCAAACCATTTCCCATCCGCCACGGCATCAAGGGCGGACGCAGGCAGGTCCCCACCAAGGCTGCTGCGATGTCCCAGGGGGAGAGCAAAACCTCTGGGGACACGGTGACATCTGCAGAGGCAGACTTATTTCCATCCCCAGACACCAAACAAACCCTCTCTGATAATTGGTAAAAGACTGAATCACATCATGTCGGTAATTTCTAGAAGCAGCTGGGGCTAAATTTAGCAAGATTTCCTCCCTGGTGTATTAATAACTAGACGTGATTAATGCTATGAGTCAGGAAGAGGGTTTTGAGGAATTCTCTTTCTACCCATGACAAAATGCCCTGTATGCTACATCCTTGCCCGAATGCAAAGGGAACCTTGACCCCAGAATAAGGGTCTCAGCTTGGGACCCTTAAAAAACGGTCAGTGAAACAGGCAGGGAGTGGTGAAATTTTGTAGTTCTTTTCTGTGTGCCGATGCACTTTGGCTGGTCCATTTCCACCCCCAATTTGAGAAACGCTCTGCAGATTCCCCCCGTCTGATTCACACAAGAAGAGTGGCCGGCTCTGTGTCACATATGTGTGGGGACACCCAGGAGCTTCCTGCCTTGGCTCCATGCTTGAGCACCATCTACTGGCTTTTCCTCCAGGGACTCCTCAGGCATCCACCAACCCCAAGGTCACCTTCTTCCCTGAGAATAAAACCTGCTCCTGCAAGACAGGGCTGCTGCATACTCTGAAATTAGTGGGTACTGCCAAAACCAAGGGTTGTTCTGTTATTTTTCCATCACCAGCCTTCGCATCTGCACAGCGGACTGAAGGCACAGGGTCCAGCCATGGCCCTCACGCTGCCATTTCAAAGAACAAGATCTTTCTTCTGCTTGCAAAGCAAGGCAGAAAGCTGCTGTGCTCAAACAAGGGCAGAGCTGCAGATTGCATTTTCATTTTGCTCACACTAGATGGTTTTCATTAGTTCCAAAGGATTTGCTGCTGCTTCCATCCAAATACTTCCCCCGCCACCAGCACCCCGGTTAGGAAGTGGTCCAGGAAATATTTTCTAAAGCTTTTTTTGGTTCTGCTTTTCTCCTGCGCTTTCTGTTTGTCTGTCTGCCTCTGCATAAATGTGTCCTGATGTATTTGTGCCACATTTGATACTAGCCTCAATGCTGAAACAACCAGGCGGAAATAGCAGGAGCATCTCTAGAGCGTGCAGAGAGGGTGGGGAGAAAGTGAGCTGGGCAGGTTAGGGTGGGAATTAAGGCAAGAGAAGAGCCACTTGGCTCTGCCATTCCCATCCTGCAGTGCTGGCAAAGAAATTAAAACACCTCCGCAAAATGTCCCTCCTATCCTCAAGGACAAAGTTCTGATAGTGGGTTCAAGGCAGACTGTGCTGGGAGGGATCTTGGGAAAGGCTTGGTAATGCTAGGAGCATCTTAACAACCTGGGTGCAAACCAGGCTTAATTGCAATCAAAGGCACATGCCCTAATTGGCACCAGGGGAGGGAGGTTCGTGCCCCAGCACAGGTCAGTGGGGTGAATATTACTGCGTTCCCAGGGCTCCCTGGGGTAGTGTTGGGGGAACTGTAATCTGGGGATCTCCTGGCTGTACGATCACAGGTAACTTGTCTGCTCTAGGTTCCTTGTCTGTGGTACAGTGGGTTTTGTCTCCCTAGCTTATGTGAAGGGTGAAAAATGGGGACTGGCGTGACTGCTGTAGGAGAAAGAGCTGTTGTATGGAGTTGGGCAGAGGCTGCAGTCTCATGGTCTTAGCTCTCACAATTTTGAAAAGCAACAGTAGGAAAAGCCTTAAGAATGAAGCTGAAAATTTCAGCATCTCCCATGTGACTGGAGGGAAAACCTTCCTAACAGAATAAATGGTTTAGGGCTAATTGAAAAGTGGTTTTCTTCCTTTTTTACCTCTTCTTTAGTGTTATCATTTAAAACCAAAGCTGCAATACAAGCTTCACCTAGTAGGGTTTATTAGGAGTTATTTTTATGAATTTTACTATTTATTAATATATATTATTAGTGGGGGTACTGAAATGCATTGTACTGTGTGTCTTCTTTTTTCCCCAAACCAAAGCTTTTATAAATCTCTGTGTATGCTAGAAAACACTTTTGATAAATCAGTGATTTCTTAAAAGGATGCCTGTTTTGTTGTAACATGTCTGAGGCTAATACTGCTAATAAATCACAGCAACGGGCTAACTCCAGAAGAAGGAATAAAAGCAAGCCTACACCAGGGCTGCATGTATTATCTGAGTGTATATATATATTCTTAATCTGTGGCCTATAGGAGAGATTGTAACTCAAAGAAACTTTGAGCCCTGACCAACTGCATCCTGCAGAAAGCCCTCCCGCTGGAAGGGCTTTTCAGTGTCCGTGATGACAAGGAACAAACTACTCTCAAATATGTAAATAATGTGAATATTTTCCCCTCTAACACAATGCGTAGCTTGTGGGTCAGTAGACTGTAATGTGAACCATGATGCTCAGCTTCTAGGAAAGATGCTAGCTGAGCTCTTTTTCAGAATAAAAGATGTGTTTTGGCCAATATAGACCTTGTCAGCTGATGCTTTGGGTTGCTCCTGTTTTCTTGCATTAGATACTTCCAGGTGATGCCTTGCTAAAGGGGATCAAAAAATCTTTCAAAGTCGTGGCCTCCGTGTCCTGTGGCAACTTTGAAGTCCTGTGCTGCATAAAAAGCTGTTTGAAATGGGCTGAATTTCAAAGGTTCCAATGAAACTTCCCTTTTTGTGATGGAAATGACTGTTACTAATTACTGGTGAGAGAAGTGAGGTGGCTTGAACAGAGCTGGAGTCAGGGAGAAGCCAGAAATACTCGCTGCCCACACGGGCAGGATGATGTAACGGCAGACGAGCTGAGGAGGAATTATAGGGAATTATTCATAGCTATGAATGAGTTATATTAGTCGGGAAGATACGGGGGGGAGGAAGACCTGAGGTTTTGCTGTAGCCAGTTCCTTGGAAACTTGTGGTCACTGCGCACCAGCGGTAAAGAGAAAAGAGGGAGATGGCGGCACTGGAAATGTAAAGCTCTGTGTTGATGTACCATATGTCTCACTCTCCAGGGTGTATGTTCTTGATAGGGGTCCCTATTGAAGGAATAAGAATATATATTTTTATCTTGCCTATGTGACCTTTTCCATGATAAATGGAATTTTTCACGAGCAGCTCTTGCTTGTGGGTAGGGTGAGAAGAAAGCCAAGGGAGCAGCAATGCTGGGGTCTGAAACACCCCATGGGGATTGTGACCTACACCCCAACCTCACCAGGGCTGCTGCTTCCCCCCAGGGGCACCAGGTCCTTAATCAGCCCTTGCCATGCTTTCCTGCCAGGTGATCTGTCAGAAACACTGCTTCTTTGTAATCTTTGGAGCTGATGCTAAGATGAAGAGGCTTAATTCAGGTGTGAAAATTGGGCCACTCCCCTGAAATCAAAAGAACTATGAATTAAGGGGAGAAAACTCCCACATTTTGCTCAAGGTAATCACATGGATTTGAGAAGGGCTGAATCCCCACTCCCCTTTCCATCTCTCACATCATGTAGCTTCTTGGTTTCCTCCCTGGGCTTAATTTCTCCAGCTTCATCCCACAGCTTATAGTCACTCTCTGGTCTCTTGGGCATTAATGTAGGACTGGTATTTTCTTTCCTGAGGGTGTGATTGACTGCAGGAGCCAGAGGGTGCGGGCATCAAAGTTTTGCCTCCTGCAGAAGCATGCTGCCCTCCCTGGGGAGAGTCATGGTGGGCAGAGGTGGCTGCTGCTCCCCAGGGCATCACGGATCTGCTGCAACACAGAGGGTGACACCTTATTTCTCAGTGATAACAAAACAGAGTGTTTGTTACTGAGCATCCCCACGTTGCATTGTATCCTGGCATTGCTGTTGCTAAAGGTACTGCAGGGTGGGATGCACTTGCTTCTCCTCCACAGGGAAGGTCCTTGCTGTCCCCAGCTGGTTGGCACAGGGCTTCTCATGCCAGGGAGTCCTGCTGGGTGAACACGGGGGTCCAGGCTGTGTAATCTTTCTCTCTCTCTTATGAACATTGCATCACTTGTTGGAGAGTCAGTATTAACAGTGTCTCCACATTGTAGCTGTTTTGTTTGGAGTATGTATATGGGCAGTATGTATTTATTCCTAAGGGGCTTGTCTGTGATTTGCACCGAGCATGTGGAACAACTTGTGCATAAGATCTTTGTGTCTGAGGCCTCTGGAGACACCGAGTTTCTAACAAAGAGGTAAAACTCTGTTGTTTCCACTGTGCCTTTTGCTGCTTTGAGTAGAGCTGGTGAGGCATCATTTGGGAGATGCTGAATTTTCCCCTGTAAATGGCTAAAGCTCCTTTGGAAACTAAAAAGCCAAGGTTTTTGCCCAAATCCATCTAGAAACTCACTCAAAGTATGGGTACGTTTCTGGCTGGTCTAGGCGGTTTCCAGAGTAATGTGTTTTTCTGCATGAGCTGCATCAGAGACGCAGACACAACCTCAGTCTTTAGTTGGATAGTTTTTCTTTAAGCAAGCACCAGTTCCTCAGCACTGCCAGGTTATTCACACACAATAAAATGCACACAGGTAAATACATGGAATTAACTTCAATAGCAAGCCTTGTTGTCCTGTAGCTCAGTTTTGGGGAGCAAACATTGAGTGCAAAGGCTCAGGGGGTTATGGAAACATCTCCTAATTACTGGGCAACCTCTGTGGCAATGAACCTTTCCCCATCTGCAAATGTAGGCATCCCTTTAGGCAATGGCCTCCTCCTCTTCCCGCAGGCACCTGCAGCTCTGGCGGTGCTGGGGCCACCAGGCTGCAGCCCCTGGGTTGGGTATGTCCCTGGATGTGAAAGATCAACCTGTCCCAGGGCAGGAAGAGGTGGAGACAGCTTTGCATGGTTACAGTTGCTGTTTACCACCCTTTCCAACCGCTCATGGCAGAAACGAGTGGAAAAAAAGCCTTCAGCGTTCCTTATAAAACCCAGAGCCAGCAGGCTTGCTAGCCTTAGTAATGTGTCCTCCATCAAATGCCTCATTCATTCATTCTGCAGTGGCAACACGTGAAAATCGCATCATTTCCTCAAGGCAGAACAACAGCATGCTTGTCCCCAAAAAAGCCCCGCACCACCTAGTAGCAGGTCACCTGTCTACTACAAGCAAGCTAGAACGGGGCTGGTCTTTATGGGACCAAGCATCTAGGCAAGTGAAACTCAGGAGGAGTGAGCCTGAGTGCCAGCAAAGCCTGATGGAGTTGTTCTGGCTCCCTGTGGTCCACAAACAATGTTGCCAGGCACGCTGGCCCGTTCCTTCTGGGATAGCACGTCACCGCTCCTAGGGAGGAGGCACACAGAGAGGGTGAGTCCATGGCAGATGATGCTCTGTCCAAATTTCTTGCTCCCAAACCAGCTATGAATGGGTGCTCTGTGCCATCACCCCAAGGGTTTGCCCGACAAGGCGAGCTTTCCCCTGGTCACAGCAGAGTCCAGCCTAGTGCTGGTCCTTTCATCTGAACCTGCTCTCCAAACCTCAGATGCTGGAGTATTTGAGCGTATCAAGCCTGATCAGCTTTCGCAGGGGATGTTTTATCCTCTTGCAAGCAAATAGTCTAATTCAACACCCTCCAAATACATGTAACTTCCGTCATCCTGTCCCAGTCTCAGACTATCTGCAGGGTCAGATGGTTTTATTGTGAATTTTCAAAGTGGGGATGACTTGGAGCTGGATTGAAGGTGACTATGCTGGGGGCTGTCTGCCTTTCACCAGGTAATGAGTCATTTCAGTAAAAATATGGAGCAGTCAAAACTCTGCTTTTTCAGTCTGATAAATGAGGTGGATTTAGCAAACATTCTCCATCTTAAACACCTGTTTTCCATCAAACTTTCTGGTAAATGCTGGATCAGCAGAGGCTTGCTGGCCACAAAAAGCCACTATATGAGACCATTGCTGGGCTTTGTAAAGATGTGACAAAACTGCAGCCCAGCAGCTTTGACAGAGCGCTGTTGGCAAGCAAGGTAGCCATGTGCCAGGGCAAGGCCTCATATCTGAGATAACGGATGCTCCAGGTCAAAACCCAGCCTTACTTCCATGGGATGCACCAGACTGCATCAGCTCTTGTAAGACAGAAGGCTGCATACTAACAAGCTCCTCTTCCTCTGTGGGGACGGGTCCCAAAGCTTGGATCTTCTTGGTTTATTCTGTGTGTGATTTTTCCTACTTTATCTAACACTCAGGGGTCTCTGGTCCTCCAAACAGAGGAGGTGAACAAGTGGTGGATGAGAACCATCCACAAACATTAGCATTTCTTTCATTGGTTTCCTCTCCCAAATCACAGTTAATCTGCGTTAGGCTTCCTCCCCGCCTCCCCGCCTTTGGAGCAATCTTATACTTTGGAAGATTTATTTGTTTGTTGTCCTTTGGCACTGGCAGCTTTGATTCCTCCATCCATTGAACTTATTGTTCTTGAACTAGAAAGATTCACATCCAGCCTGGCCACCGCTGACATGTGTTTTTGCTTTGCGGGGTCTCTTGCATGGAGGAGCAACTTTGGCAGGGAGGCAGTGGCAGGCACTGCAGGGAGATGGATCTTCCCAGCTTTTGCTTTGTTTGCAAGTGAAAGGTAGAGGGACCGGTGACCAGGAAAGGTGTCTGGTGAGTTACTGTTTTCGTCAGTCCTCCCAGGAAAGTGAAATGCCGGTAGGTTGCTGGCTGTCCCAAAATCATTCCTAATGTGAGTCAGACATCAAGGTAAAAGCTAAATGCGTGCATTGTCCTCAAAGCAAGGGTCCAGAGATGCATTACCCTACCTGGGATGGAAACCCAGAAATTAAAGATGAAATCAATGTCTACCAATTTTCCCCTAGCTCCAAGAAGTAATCTCCATCTCTTGCTCTACTGAAACCTGCTAGCATATCTGCGGCACCATCAGCTGCAACCTGGTCCTCTGGCTAACCTCATCCTCCAGCCTCTCCGCCCAGAAATGGCTTTGGAGATGAAGCGGAGCTCATCCTTATGCCTGGCTTTGAGGAAGCCTCATGGCAGGACTACCTCTCTTGCTGTACTGATTCAAGATGAAGTTATCATCAACCAGAAAATAATCATGCTAAGTACTGGGTGTTTGCATTCCTTTTTTACCTGTAAGGTAAACATTATCCACTGTGAACAAAACGCTGCTGTCAGGCTGGGGCTTAAGCTTTAATGTATGGCCCTTTCTAACCCATATGTCCAAAATCACATTGAGCACAAATATGGAGAAGACGAAAGCAACTTGTAGCTATCTCCAGGAGGAGGCAAGAAGAGCACCCTGCCGATGGGCTATTGAGGCAGGGGTTTAAATTCCCGCATACCCACCCACTGCTCCAGCTCCGCATGCTGTTCTTGGCACAACCTCCACTGGGCTGCCCCTAACCTTCTGAGGGCACCTCCTCTGGTGACGACAGCATTTTGGATGCTAACATTGTAAGGACTGACCTAGTGATGGCTGGCCATGCCAGCACTCTCCTGGGGGTCAATGTATTATTAGGATGCAGCTCAGAACCTGTCTTTAGCTGGAGATCCCTCCAGCACAGGGCACGCGGCAATGGATAATGTCCTGCAGACACACAGCCCAGGCTGCAGAATCGGCGTCTGAGGCTGTCCGTCAGCTTTTCCAAATTGCCATTCCCCACCCCGAGTTTGGGCGCACACACCAGAAGCTGACCTATGGCAGGGTATTTACTTGATGCCCAGACCAAGGAGGGGACCCTACTGCATGGCAGCTCACAGTCCAATCCCTGGGCCACGGTGCTGTGACAGCCTTGCAGAGCATCCCACTTCCTCTTCACCTCCAAAACCTGGCACCGAATGGGTATTAAAATACCAGCCGTTGCCCCTAGTTCAAGGGAGAATGCTGGGGCAGAGAACAACCCATTGCAGAGCTAACACCGAAGGTTTTTTGTGGATCTGAAACATAGGCTCGGTAATTCGACCTCCTCCTCTGCTCTGCAGCAGGGAGACTTTGGCAGAGTAGGAACGTGCAGTGATGTACAGAGTACAGCATGTACGTCGCTCGTGCTGACAGCAGCATGTTCTCACGAATTTCTCCACTGATCTATATCCTTGAGCAAAGCTGCCACTAACGTCTGTCTCGCTGTGCCACAGAAGAGTGCAAGCCTCCTCAGAAAACATCTGGTCATCTAGTTTCGCCAGCTCTCCGCTCTGTGAGTCCCTGGATCAAATTAGACGCTCTCGGGCTGAATGAAAATCCATTGTACGTGAAATAATCCCCTTGCGTCTCGGAGCAGGCAGTGAGGATGTCTGCAGGGCGCTGACATTTCATCTTCCTGGAAGGGGTGATCTGGCCGATGCCTTAACAGCGGGACCACTGTTTCGGGTGAGATGATGCAGTAACTGGATACCTAGAAGTGGGATGATCTCCCTGCACCTACGGCATCAACCCTGGCAGCTATATAAATCCCCCACGACAGGAAACAAGCCCAGAGAGTGTTCATGGACCTCTTCTGTGTTCAGCCTCTCCCAGGGCTTGCTGACTTCTGTGATGTTTTGGGGGCTTGGGGTGTCACAGGTAAATTGCTGTTGCACCAAGTGGCTTTAAGCTGACCTATATGGCTATAGAGATACAAGGTCCTGTATTGATGAATGCCTTAGAGGCAGTGGTTTCCTCCAGCTGTGCTTTGGTGGAGACCAGGACCACTGTTTTGGGTCAAATCTGTGCAAGGTGCTGTATGAACATAGGGTGGGAAATGACCTCTGTCCCTAGGGGCTCTCTGTCCAAAGGACAAGACCAATGAGGTCAATGGCACGAAAAGAAGTGGAAAACACTCATTTCCCCCCCAAACTGAGTACTTCCATATCTCAAACTGGTGGTCCACAGGCATCATAACATAGCTGGCCATAAAGTTTTTAACTGAGGGGGGGATGGGGAAGAGGGTATGGTGTATTTAAAGGAGGACGCTGCAGGGGGGACTAGATGTACAGAAAACAAGGGTCAAATCTTCTTTGATATTTAACAGCAGGAGTGATTTTTACATAAATGACCTGAAACACTTCACAGAAATGCCAGTTTGGCCTGTATTCAACTAAGATGAGAAATACCAGAGAGAGGGGAGGAGATTTGAGATTTTTTTTCCCCCGTAAGAGGCCAACCCTGGCCGGAATTCACTGGTCATGGGATAGCAGTTGGGATTTTCCTTCTCTACCAAGAGAAGGAACAGGGAGGAGAAAAAGGCAATTGTAAGCCCTCCCCGGAGGCTGAGACAGCTTTCC
>Ga0181612_112550_pt1 | contig 22112 bp, 19 predicted proteins | sample HoacroProtozoa21_FD_119630 | JGI IMG/M metagenome (GOLD analysis project Ga0181612, IMG submission 119630) | Hoatzin crop microbial communities from Cojedes, Venezuel. Combined Assembly of Gp0051906, Gp0051904, Gp0051908
GACTGTATTCAGTTGCACAGACACCAGGTAATTGATGTTTCACCTCAGAAAGGATAGGTGCTTGTCTTTTTGATTGCTAGTACCCATCCTGGCACTTGTTTTGCTGCTTCCTGGTACAAACCAGATGTGGGACTGGTGGCCGGTGAAGGGAGGGTGGGAGTGTGCAGGCTTCTAAAGAGCTGGGTAACTCTTGTCTCCCTGACCGCTGGGTAACGACCAGGGGAGAGATGCATGTCAGGAGATAGCTGGGGGTGCTCTGAGAAGAGAAGGGAATGAAACTCAAGGAGGAGAGCAAATTTAACCATAGGGAGGGCTATTGCAAATAGCAAAATATGATCTACTGAACGTATTAATCTAGCAAAACAGTGGCATGCACCTCTCTTCAGCAGGAGGTGTATGAGATAGGGACAGTCCTGCTTCAGTGCCCAGGTGACCAGAGCTGTATGGGTGGCACATCCCTCATGTGCCCAGCCTGGTTGCGTGCTTGACACGAGCCGCCCGCAGCTTTCCTAACCTGCTCCTGTGTTTCCCTTTCCCCTCCTCTGCTGCCTGGCACACGTGGAACCCAGGAGGCTGCGAGCTCGACCTGGCCTGCTTCGTCCAGCTGATCAACGAGATGGGGGGGATGCAGCAAGTGACTGACCTCAAGAAATGGAACAAGCTGGCAGACATGCTGCGCATCCCCAAAACTGCACAGGACAGGCTGGCCAAGCTGCAAGAAGCCTACTGCCAGTACTTGCTCTCCTATGACTCCCTCTCCCCCGAGGAGCACAAGAAACTGAAGAAGGAGGTCTTGCTGGAAAAGGAAATCTTGGAGAAGAGGAAAGGACCTTTGGAGGGACATTCGGAGAATGCCTACAAGTTCCATTCCTTGCCCCGGTTTGAGCCCAAAAATGGACTCATCAACGGTGTGGTTCACAAAAATGGCTTCCGCAACAAGTTAAAAGAGGTCGATGTCCCACTGAAGACGGGCAGGCGGCGGCTCTTCGCTCAGGAAAAGGAGACCACGAAGGAGGATGAGGAGGAGGAGGAGGGAGTTCTTAGCGACTTACACAAGTGTATATACAAGGTAATGAGGCGGGCTCTGCTGATTTTGTTTTGCAGAACTGATGATGTTGCTGTCTGGGTGGCATCTGGGTGCAAGCCCAGCTGGCTGCGGGGAGGGCTGATGGGCGGCAGGGCCACCCCAAGGCAGCAGCACAGCTGGGCAGTCTGGTGGCTTTATCCTGATCTGCCTGGCTCTCACAGGATGTCTGGAAAAGCTGGAAGGCTTTATTGTCATAAGGAGATGCACTGGGCTCTGCCCCCCTTCGTCTCCTTGTGAGAGGTTCCCTGAATAGCTCTGCCCAATTATCCTTGCAGACAGTTTTTATTTTCATTTTCTAGTGACATTTAAAGTAATGTTCTGCTTCCTCATTCCTGCTTCTTGCAAGTCTCTGTTGAGTGAAGTAGTGCTCCACATCAAAACTAACATCACTAGAAATACTACTACATTTAGAAAGGGCAAATTGAAATGCAAACAGTATTTTCGTCCACGATGCCAGATTTTGTTCAGCACTAACAGTCACATGGACGCTGAGTCCTCCACATGTCAAGTACATCCATTTACGAAGGAATGCTGACTCTTTCACTGTATTTTATTTGGCAGTCTCCTACTTTGGAGCAGGACTTGGCACTGCAACTTGCAGTGCAATTTTGAGTTGTGTTGAATTGTGTAGCTGTTTTGAGAGAAATACAGCATTGAGTGTGTGTGCCCAGTGAAGGAATAGGCTGTTCTTCCCCTTCCAATCTCGCTTCCATCACCAGGAAATGAAGCCAGATAGCCCAAAGTGGCGTATTGTTAAGCTATTTAGGGACTGCATGAGCTCATGACTTTAGCTTTAAAAGCTTGCTTCAGGTTTCTTTTGCAGCCTGTTATGATTTGTCAGCCCAAAAATTCTTTTATGCGGGGACTCTGGCCTCAATCCCACCTTTGAAAGGCAACCTCTGCCATGCTGCTGTTGGAGAGAAGCTTATCTAATGACAGCAGCATTTGTGAATAGTGAAAGTGGCACTTCGGTGCTTAATAGTCTGTGCTTAATGATGTTAAATGAAAAATTTGATACAACTTACCCTGACAGCTGTATCAACAACCTTAAAGTTAGTGGGGAAATGCCTCCATCTTCTTTTCCAGTGCAAGTCCCAAATTAAGGTTTAGAAGATACAAAATAACTCAGAAACAAGATTGGGATTGGTGATAACTGTCCTAATCAGACTGAGAAAATAAAAAAAGGCAAGCAAGCAAAACGTGAGTCTGCTGAGCCCCAGGCCTTCACCCCAAAAGGCTGAGAGCTCCCCAGTTGCTGCTGCCCAAAAATCACTGCCAGTACCAGCAGCATCAGACCACGTCTGAGTCCACCAATAACCGGTAGAAATAGTTTTGTTCTGAGCGTAGCAGCTGTTAGAGACGAGAATCGCTGAGCCTGCGGGCCAGTGCTCTCCCCACCCGCCGAAACAGCTGCAGCACATGGAGCTGCTCAGGCAGCGCCTCGGGTTGTCTGCCGTGGTGCTGGCAGCTTCCCGGGCGCTGGGGCTGGCCCAGTTGAATCCCATCCCATGCCTGTCTGCAGTGCAGATACTGGGGACTGCTGTCACAGGCGATGGACCGGGGAGAAAACAGCAGGAAGCAAATCTGTGGTGGGCTTCTGGGGAGATCCCTGCTGTGGAGTGCCCTGCGGAACGCCCGGTCCGTCTGAGTGCGGAGAGGGGCACGTACCTTCGCCTTCGCAGCGCTTTGGGGAAAGCCCTGTAGAAGGAATGGTGCATGAGAACTGGTAATGTCACTTAGAGCAAGCGTTAAGATGTAGAAATAAGAAATTATGCAACAATCTCGATGCACCAGAGTAACTCACAAGACTTGTAAAATGACTATAGTTCATCACTATGCTTTGTAATAAGACTGAGGTGAGGTGATGCTGGCTTACAGATTTAAGCAGAGGGTACTTCGTGGCACTTTACTGAAACAAGCCTTTTAATCCTGCGTTCTGTTTTTCTTGAATGATGGTATCCTCCTGTGCCTGTGTCTGGAGGGGGTAGTGTTCTTTACGTGTTAACGCGTTTCTGAGAAAATCTGACATTTGTTTAATGGAACATGTCCTTATGTTACAGTTCCCACACGTGATGGGCTTCTAATGGTTTCTTTCTAAAGCACATTGCTAATTCTAATAAAAAATAAAAACCACAAACAAACAAACAAACCACCCTTTTGATAAAGGTCAATAGGTTGAGGGCTGGAGGAGAACATTGTACTCATGGCTGTAGTCTAGTTTAGGCCAGAGAAGTCTATGCTTCAGACTGTGAAGAGGCCGTACATTCAGGATATCGCACAGTAATTTCTGCAGTCAGCATCTGCTTGAGCTGGAACAAGTTTTTAGAAAGAGACATCCAGTCTTCCAGGAGCAGTTACCACCATATCGCCTGTCAAGGTTAAAGTAAATCTCCTTTGTGTTTGGCTGACTTTCTGCCAGGGATCCCAAATTATTTTCAGTGTCGCTCTTCCCCAGGCTGTAAGGCCTGCTGGGTGTTTGAAGTGCGTGCTGCAGGCTGCTGCGCTTGCTTTCTTTACTCCTAAACGCATGACTTTTCTACCTGACCAATAAAATGTCCTTGTTTGTAAGTACGTGAAGTAAACTGCTGTCATCAAAGAAGGATGTGCTGCAAGGTTTTCGCTCTTCTTTCCCCAATTTTAGCTCTGAAAATATTTTAAAAATCTGTACTGGAGCTGACTGAAAATAGGACTTGTTTCTGTACAGAACAAACTGAAGGCTAATTAGCAGCCCCGTTAGAGGGACCCGCAGAAGAAATCACCAAGTTTTGCCAGCCCTCACATGAAACTGTCCTGGAAATCCCATGCTGAGCTCTCCTCAGCCATGGACTTGGCCTTTTTGGATTCTGCTTAACAGGAGTCCTTCCTTCCCACCTGTCACTATTGTGAAATCTGTTTTCTGCTCATTTTTGTGGTTGCTTTAACATCTTTGACATTTGTAGGGTTGCAGTATCCTCCTCTGTGCCTTCCCTCCAGGCTTGCTGCTGGTGGTGGTGCTGTGGGTTGGCTCTCCCAGCAGCCACGGAGGCCGTGGAGAAGAACTAGGAGAGGAAATAGGAAATGTTGTCCCTTACACCTTCCTCTGTCGTAGTGTCGCAGCAACGGCGACTCTGCTTAGTAGCTTGAAGCTCCCAGTTGTTGAACTGTTGAGACGTTTGTGAGGATCTTGAATTGGATTTTACTCTTCAGCAATTCGTTTTGTGTTCGGGTTAAAATGCTCAGTTACAGCATGTAAAATTATTTTCTCAGCTGGCATTAGAAAATTTTACAAGATCCCTCAGATTAAATACTAAAATAAAACCAGACAACAAAAACCCCTCAACAGTTCCATTTGTGTTACAACTTTCAGGAGACTAAAAATATACCAAAGTATTGATAGAGGAAGAAATGGATAAATGCAATTTTAAAGGGCTAAACTGCTCAGTTTTTCTACTTTCTTTTTCTTTGCTTGCTGCATATCTGAAAACTGGAAGGACACAGTTAATCTTGGAAGATGAGTCCTTATTCTTGTTTTTCTGTGCAAGATGAGAGGAAGAGGCAAGTAGCTGAAAGGAGGAAGCTGCTGCAGAGCGTGTGTTGGTTTGCAAGCGGTGAAGTCTGTGCTCGAGTGTGACGACTGTTGGTGCAGGCCCTGCGTTTTACGAGAGGTTTTGTTGTAAAAGGCTGCCTCAATAAATGATTCATGAGGGCATTAAAAGATGAAGGAAATTGCTTATTGCATCGCAGAGCATCCAACTCTGAAGTTTACGGGAATCGGAGGGCTCCAGGCCCTGGGCATTTCACAAACTTTTTTGTTACAGCTAATTATGCTGCATTCAATTAAAAAAGTGACAATGTTACAACCATAGGAGCATGGCAAAGTGATAGACTTGGCCTCTGGGGGGAAAGCTGCTTGTATGGTTGTTTCTAATTTACTCTTGGGCATAGTTCTTAAATAAATTAAGCACAAGAAAAGACTGAGGTGGTTTGGCAGATCTGTTTCATAATTGGAAAACTAGAAAGGTAATAGTCCAAGTAATAAAATGTTCATTTATGTGGAGTTTTTAAGTTTGTGGTTGCTCAGATGGGCAACCAGTAGACATGATGGGAATTAGAGGAAGGAGTGGTAGATCTGGCGAGGGGGCAAAGATATTTTCAACTTCACGTTTGCAGAGGAGTTCTAGTCTCTAGCCTGCAGCGATGCCCACAAACCAGTATGGCCACAGCAGTTAGTGTGGTGCCTGCCAGCTCTCGTGGCTGACAGCTTCCCAGGATATTTCTTCTGCCCTGGAGCAGAGAAGGCAATAGGAGTGTCCCTGTCTGGGCATACCAGTATGTCTGGGCTGAAAGGAGCAAGCGGGTTCTTGTGCTCCTGCCTTCAAAGCCTTCAGAGGATGCTTCCCAGAGCATCTGGTGTTACAGGTATGTGTGAAAGTAGGTATCCAGAAACTGAAGTTTAGCTCAAGCAGAAGACCAAGTCAGATCCTCTTGTACAGCTGTTGCAGCAGTGCCAAGAGAGAGTGCACTCATTTGGCACTTTTACTGCGTTTTACTTTTCTCAGCCTTGCAAGAACAGGTCCTGATTCCTTGCATTTGAACTGCTTTTATTGAATTGAGCATAACTAGTTTTTGTAAGGAAGTGATTACAGTAATCTTGGTAAACTCTACTGTTTGTGACCCCCTTCCATCACATACAGTACTAGTTTGATGCTGAACATTTCTGTGAATTCCCTTTTTCACCTTTTTCTCTGTATGTAAAGAGCATAGATATATGGTTCTTTGATCACGTATTGGATTTGATTGTAAAATGCAGGTAGGGTTGCCTACAGTGTCCGTTGCAACTTGTCGTAGAAAGCTGGGCCATGTCTGTCTGCTGGATTTATCAAACACAGAGTGTCGTGCTGGAAAAAGCAGTGTATGTGACCTTCTGGGAGTGTTCAGTTGGCCTTTTAGGTGGTTGGTTTGGTGATTCGACTTGGTAAAATTTCTGTACTTTCTGAGGTATTTTCCCTCAGATAAGAAATGAGCTTTAGACCCATATGTGTTTTGGAGGTGACGTCCTCTTTCCCCATGTCGTGATCTAGGATTGAACACATAAGGAAAAGAGTGAGGCCAGGGGGAATGGAGGAACACTTTTTTATTTTCACTTTTAATTTTATTTTCTTTTTCCACAGGGTAGGTCTGTTTCTTTAACAACCTTCTACCGAACAGCAAGAAATATTATGAACATGTGCTTCACGAAGGAGCCTACAGTACCGGAAGTAGAGGTGAGGCCAACGCAAGGGATGGTAAAAGCTTTTATTTCAGGGGATTGAGTATGGGTATTCAGTATAGTTGACATTCAGGCATTACCATAAGCAGTTTAAGGCTGTCTAGTGTGGGAGAAAAACAAGCGTTTGGATAGACATGGTACTGATTCTTCCTTTTAAAATTTTTTGACATTTTTAATAGAAGTGTTGATGAAGTGAGGGAGTGAAAGAAGTCTTAATTTGTCACGTGCTGAAGCACAGGAGCCAATAGGATCTACATTGTCTTCCCAATTCATTGCTACTTTTAAGGATTTACGTTCTTATTTTTAAGCAATGTTTTATGTTGAGTTACATTGAGGTCATGAAAGCCCTGTACATTTCTGGGGTTTACATTTTAATGAGAGATACCTTGTTCAGTGAATTAAAAATGCATTACTGCTTTCTCTTACCACAGCAAGAATATTGGCGGATAGTGGAACAGAAAGATTGCCATGTAGCAGTCCATTGTGGAAAAGTAGATACCAACACCCATGGGAGTGGCTTTCCCGTGGGAAAATCTGAACCATTTTCAAGGTAAGATCACCAAATCCACCCACTTTGTCAACTCATGCCAGCTGCCCTGTTGTGCTGAGTGGAGATGGGGGCGCGAGGTGGGCAGGGCAGCTTGGTGCTGGGGATGTTGGCACCAGGAACATGCACTGACATTTGTCTGCCTCTGTGTCACCCCTCGAACAGGCATGGGTGGAACCTCACAGTCCTTCCTAATAATACAGGATCCATCCTGCGACATCTTGGTGCTGTGCCTGGTAAGCAAGTCTCTGTTCCATGTTTCCAGCTGATACAAGCGTCCTCTAAATGTGGTGGTGTAGTCACCAAAGTCTTCTCCCTCTTTCTGGCCCCTCTGTTCACCAGCTGACCCGGTAGACACACAATTGTACGTAGCAGGTGATATTCAAAGGAATGAAGGCAGGTGTGCAGATAAAGAATTAATGAATAGTTGAGACCGTGTACCTGGGAGGAACCAGTTGTACTTGCAGTATCGCTTTCTGTTGTTGCTAGTGCGTCGGTGTTCTTGCTTTGTGTCGGGGTGATAAAGGACAGAGCCATGTAACTTCCTTACTTGCAAACCCAGTCTGTAGCACTGGGCAAAGCAGCACACAAGCTTTCTAGATGAATTGTCACGAGTGCTCCAGCTGCATATGTGCCATTGCCATTCACTGGTGGAAACATTATTTGAAAGCGTAATTCAGTCTCCTGTGCAGGTGTTGAGCCTGAACAAACCAGTTGGAACAGGATACTTGTTTACAAGTGCAGGTACACTTCACAACGTGAAGCAGCCTCCTCTGATCAATGGCACTGAGCTTGAATTATGGGTATTTGTGCATTCTCTAAAGAATACAATTTTTTTACAGCTATTTTTCAAGGGCACCGTAACAGCTGGTAGGTATTTTGTTAGTGGAAAATACTGAATTTGTTAAATGATTCTCTGTGAATTGCTCAGTCTAGTAGGAAGACTTAAAACTTAAGGGTCAGCTCGTGGGTAGAAGATGATTTTCAACTGAAATGCCCTCTCAAACTCTATTTTAATTAGAAACTGCAGTTACTCAAAACTCATTTTCAATCTCTCTCTTTTAGGAGTGACAATTCCTTGGCTAAATATTGGCATGGTCTTTTCTACCTCATGCTGGTCTCGAGACCAAAATCACCTTCCATACATTGACTACTTACACACTGGTGCTGATTGCATTTGGTAGGTATCCCTGTGTTTTGTTTTCTTCGCATTGACCACGGTGGGCGTCTGTAGGCTGGCGTTAACAGCAGCTTGTGTAGTACCTTTTGCATGAATTCGTGAGAATCTCACCTGGAATGTCCAGTGTGTATGATTACGATTTTAATGGGAAAATGTAATATAAGCTGAAGTGATTTTCCTGGAAGGAAAGTTTCATTTTATCTTCCACGCTCTATTCTGAGATAGCAATAAGCTGTTTCTGCTTGACATAGGGTTTAATCTATAAAAAGTTTTCATGATATGGAAGCCAAATGACAGCTAGTCAAGGTAGGCTTTCCTTAGGCTGACAGAAAGACACTTGTCAAGCTAGCTCCGTATCGTCACTTGTAAAAGGGTTGAATCCACGCTCTGACTAAATAGGCACTGCTTTCTTATTTCATGCAAAATGTCTTGAACTCTGTATCTACCATGTCCCTAGTATTTTCTCTCACGAATTTTTTACCATTATCATATGATGATAATTTTTCATGTGATTACACACATGATTCTAGGGTCTCAGTGTGGATATCACCAGTTAGCTGCTAGCTACACTTCATATTTTGTAGACGCTTTCTGCAAATAGACTTATCACTCAGCTTATCAATGGTTTGGAACATGGTGAATCCTTCTTGAATTCAGTGCATACATACTACTACAGATGATGAGGAGCTGGATTGCAATGGAAGTACAACAGCTGATGGAGGGGTCAGAGGCAGCAGGTGCTGTGGCATGTCTTGTGCCTTTCTGCCAGGTTCCTGCGATATCAGTGTTACTACCCAAGAGGATGGTCAGTGAGAACAATGAATGTTAAGCAATGTAACTGTTTCTTGATCAGAGAAAACGCAATAAATCCAGAAGAAAAGTTGTTCAAATGGTGCCTCCCTGCAAAGGTGAGAAGCTGGTTCGCTTTCAGCAGTTTCCCTTTTGAACCCTGAGCTACAGAAGCCTTTGGCTCCTCATGTGGTGTGACGGGAGGAGGCCTGCAGGACCCCTTTTGCATCCAGGAGTCCCCGTGGTGGCAGTGACAGTGTCAAATGCACTTTATTCACCTGAAAAGTGTGTACTTCAGCCCTTACCTTTAGCTCCCGTATTTCGCAGCTGGTGCTGATGTCAGTGGTGCTGACCCAACTGTCACTAGGAAAGCACGTGGGCCGGGGAAAAAAGGTCTGAAAGCTTGGAGGAAACCATTAAAGCAGGAGCTCCTGTCTGTAAATGGAGAAATGTATGTGATCATACCAAGGGGTAAACACTGCATTATGCTGCAGATCTGGAAGTTTCTGTCACTTTCTGCCATAGGTATTTCATGGCTCTTCCCCCTCTTCTGTGAATCAGGAGTCTGTAATTTTTTATAATAATGTACTGTCAGAACAAATGACTAAGCAAGCTACGTTGTCCTCAAGTCTTAGGCAAGTCTGGTTCTCTCTCTGACAGTCATCTAGTCTTAAATGACAACAAATTCCAAACAGAAGATGTTCAGGATTCCCGTAATTAAGTTCTGAGGCCACTCTTCGTACTGTGCATGTCAAAACATGTGCCTTTTGGGATTGAAAAGGCTTGAATGGAGCCAGCCAGACTTTTAGGAAAGGCTACTCTTTCTGGTTTTCCAAGCCAAGAAGAATAAAATCAAAGAACCCATTTGCTTTTTCTTGATGGGCTGGCTTATACACATAAGTGCATAGCTTCAGGTGTACGTATGGTTACCTTGGTGAAACACAGGTAGTAAGCAGGAGTAACTCCTAAGAAGGAAGAAGCAAAACTCCATTGCCTGTAAAAGCTATTCTTTGTCAAGGCTGCCAGGCTGAAGTGTCAGGCTTACATGCATTATTAACTCATCACAACTTTTAATATTGCAGTAAAGTACTTGATTTTATTGAGGAAATGATTAATTTAATAACTAGGTCTGGTGTAATATCTGGAGTAGCCCTGACAGCGTTGCATTCAGTGGCTGCTCCAGTGAGAACAAAGCAGGCAACCGGGCACCAAAGCTCTTCTCTGTCTTGCCAAGTCCACCCAGCATCCAGAATTCTTCTCTTCCGAGGACAGATCCCTGTGGTGCTAAAGTCCATGGTGCTTCATTTACCTGTAGATTGCTCAGGTCACTGTCTAATCTCTCAGCTTTACCTCCTGAAGAGGAAGCACAGAAGAACTCTGTTTTCATGGAGGGCAGAGATCAGTGACATAACCTTTCTATTCAGGAAGGATCCTCAGTGCCCATTAAAAGAAGAAAATCTTGTTCTGCCCAAGACACTCAGAAGTCTGTGCTGGCTGCTCACTTCCCCTTTTTATAGGCACATGAAGAATTGTGAGTGAAATGGCAGCGTATGCCTCGATCCTGCCAGTAGTCAGGTCGTCCCATGCACTTCTGTGCTGCCCCTCCCCTGCATGCTTCCTTCCCGTGATTTTTCCGGGGCCCATCTTCTGAGGGACTGCGTGCTTGCACCTTTCAGCTGTTCCAGCTATATTTTCTGATTCTGAAAGAAAAGAGTGGGTTCTGACATGTTCTGGATTTGAATTTAAAATATTTTCATCACCATTTAAAATCTGTTATTATAGTGTTATTACAGTGTAACTAGGGCAATGCTCTACACACATGCTGCTGTTCTGCAGCTGTCACTGTTAGCAGTGCAGGTACTGCAAAGTATTTGATACACAGCATGCATTTAAAATTGCTCTCGGGACTTGAGCCTTGTCAAGGTGAGGTTCTTCCACTTCGCATGTCTATAACGCTAGGATTTCTTAGCAAGGTCCTAATCATTGTCAATATGTATATGTAAGGAGTCAGTCTATGTACACCTGGCCAACCAGCTCATTAGAGCCCTTACTGTAGCTGCAATTAGCTGTACGAGTAGATGCTGTCATCTCTTCTCTTTCTTATCTTGAAGATCAGCAAAGACAAAGTCATCATCAGTACAGTGAACAGTAACGAGATGTTCAAGTCATAGGAAGTACAGCCTCCTACAGACTCATCAAGCAGGATAACTCTGTGTGATGCATACGGAGTTAATATTAGTGCGTATTATAAGCAAATATCCTGACAAGGTCTGTGAGGCCAGCAGAACGCTTGACAAAATCGGTGGAGAGACCGAGTGGATGACAAGAAAACTGCACACTTTTCCCAAAATCTTTCCAAATTCTTTCTCTTCTCTTCTCTTGTTGCCAAGTTTGGAAAAACATCTGTCTGCATGTGGCATGGGCACAGATGATCAAGGTCTTACTGCTTAAAGTGAACTGAGATAAGTCATGAGAAATCTGGAGATGCTTTTTATTTGCCTGAGCCTAACAAATCCAGATAAAGTAATGTCACAGCATGGCAGTGACTCAAGGCAGCTTTGGGAATCCCAGGATTTGCACCGAGTTTCCCACCAACCTGCACCTCTCAGTTCACAGTTGTCAGGTACCAACTACGGGATCGTGGGAACAGGTGTCTCCTGGGTGGGCATAACCCATTACCCTTCTGGCAGGGTGCAAGCAAGAGTGGCGGCTAATTGTCACCATATTGCCTCGCTGCCCGGCAGAGCAGCAGTTCTCTGAATGCGTGAAGCTAAGACCTGAAACTCCTACGTTATTTCTCGTCGCTTCTGCGTAGGGAGCGCTGCTGGCAGTGAGCACAGAGAGGACAGCTGCTTCGTCGACTCGGAAAGGAGAGGAGGATGTACAACTTGGCATACACCCAGCAGTGTTTTCAACCTTTCTTGCTGCTTTGGTTGATCTTAGTCATGTCTTTCTTTGGTTGCAAGGGAGAGGAGGGATCTGGGATTTGTTTAGCAAGGCAAGAAGGTCTTGGGCTACTTTGTGTACTAACAGAAAGGGTGATTTGTGGTTTCTTGATTGTTATGAACAGAAAACGTTATTAAATAAAAAGATCCTTTGGTTGATGCATAGGTAATAAATGCAACCATGTATGATAAAGAGAACATACATTGGTGCTCACGAGATGCAAACTTCAGCCCACGATTAGCTGTTTTGGTGCCATTAAAATGGACATCATTCTATTGCTGATTTCTCTCCTCTGATTCTACAGAGCACCGAGTTTTCACATTTGTGTTTTGGGGATTTTGCATCCTTTGGCATCTAGTGAACGCGATCAGAATAATAAACAGCTTTCCATGAATCCGCAGTGTTTTACCAAAAAGAACTGTGTGGGAAAGCCCGTGTTTAATTTCTTTCTTTTAATCAATGTCCTGGTCTGAATTGGCTGTTACTGTGTAGCTGTGGACCATTATTTACTCGACAGTAAATCTTTCTCTTTTTTCCTCTGACAAAACAACAGGTATTGCATTCCTGCTGCGGAGGAGAACAAACTTGATGATGTGGTACATACCCTGCTGCAAGCCAATGGCACTCCAGGGCTGGAAATGCTTGAAAGTAATGTGATGGTAGGTTAACACTGGGAGAGGTATTCCCATTTGAGAACCCAAGGCTAATCAGAAGGCTGGTTGTGTGGGGATTTATTTTGTTTTTTTCTTACACTACAATGATGCAGAGGCTGTTGTTAAAATGTGGCTACTTGCAGTGTTTACTCACATGGCATTTTTCTAACAAGGCTCACCTGTTAATTTGTTGAAATAAAAGTAAATGTGACAGTGCAGTACATGCCCGTGTTTAATACTGTCCATAACCTCAGAAAGGGGGTGTCTTGTAATCAATTAATCTGCCATGATTGACATTTTATGATGCCAGCATGGGTATGAGAAGCCTAATACTTCAAAGAATTTCAGAGTATTTTTGGCTCCCTTATTTATTTTGTGGATAACAATTTCCATTTAGTGCATTGGAGTATAAATTTGGGAGCCCACAACAAAAACAACTCCCTCATCTATCCATGTTAGCATCTCTGACAGAAGTGCAGTAGCAAGGTGCATTCAATGCCATGTCAAAAAACCGAACGGCCTGGGTTACTTTCTGTAGTAGTAGATAGTATTGTTTTGAGGCTTTGTGTTTGAGATTGTTTGGCCAGTGAAAGTTTAAAGTGTTGGTTTCAGAAGAGCCACTTCTGTAATTCTCACTCCAAACACTCAGCTTCAGCAGTGCAGAAGGGAAGAGAGAACACGAACAGAGCTGAGCTGTTGGCAGAGCGCAGCTTTGCTCCACAACGAGTAGCCTGTGGCAGCACTCAGCAAGGAAGGGGATCTGGCTACAAAAGAAAGTCCTGATTTTTTTCTCTCTTTTTTTCGTTGTCGTTTGTTTTGCTTTCCTGCCCTTCTAGATCTCCCCGGAAATCTTGTGTAAGGAGGGGATCAGGGTGCACCGTACTGTACAGCAGAGCGGGCAGTTTGTCGTCTGTTTTCCTGGCTCCTTTGTGTCGAAGGTCTGTTGTGGCTACAGCGTGTCGGAAACGGTGCACTTCGCTACCACCCAGTGGACAAGCATGGGCTTTCAGACAGCCAAGGTAAGTTGAGGACAGGAGTTAGAATGGATTCGCGGCCCTGCCATCTGAAACGACAGCAAGCCAGACATTCCAGGATTGATAGCGTTGTGAGACTAGTACGACTATGGCTGTTTGTGTGGACTACTAAATAAGAAAAGGAAACAGTTCTGCAAGGCATACGATGATCCAGTGTTTTCAGAAAAGCAACAGAGGTAATAACTGATAGCTAAAAACTTCTGTATAATTGAAAAATCCAGAAGATTGTTATGCCTGCAGACCGGTTTGCAAGGAAGCTTTTCAAAAATCCCTTCAGAGCTAATGATAATATATTGTATTATGCTTACTAATTTTTTTTTAAGTGATGTTTTCTAGAACCATTAGAATCTCAGGTGCAAATATCTGAATAACTGTGCTTGTTAGCTCCTATGATAGGCAGAGTCAATTAATACTCACAGCTGTATTGCTTGTCTTTCTCTGCCCTTTCATTCAGGAAAAGCTGTTGATCAGGGCAATTTCAATTTTAATCAACTTGAAAATCCCTAGGTTCACTGACCAGCCCATCTGATACTGAGCTGTAAAAAAAACAAACTTCCCATTCCCTTTTCCCACAGCTCCCATTCCCTTTTCCCACAGCTGAGGCAGGTTGTCTGCAGAAACAGACAGGTGAATTGCCCAGTCATCATGATTTTGGCTACATTTCTCTGTTCTTGGACAAAGAATATATGTCACTAATTGTGTTCCCAGCCTCATCAAATACACTATGGGTTACAGATGCTATTTTGGTCGTGTTTTATAGCTAAGCCACTAGTAAATCATCAGTTACAGCTTCAGACCAAGTGGTTAGTAAGTAATTAAGTGTATGATGTCCACAGTTAGGTTTTGGTTCTTTAGGGTAAATGAAATTCTTCCCAGCCTGGTTATACTGACTGTATATTAACTTAGTTTAAAATAAAAGGTTATTTTATTACAGATTTATTTTGGGGGAAGGTGGGAATTGTATATGTGTGTAGGTAAGGAATGAGAATTCTGAGCTAACCTTTTCTGTCTGAAGGTACACAATTATATTAACTCCATATGCTGTATTTATTGCTCTACTGAACACTTGTTTGATATTGTGAAAATGCCACTCCTGTATGAGACAGAAGTCACTATGCAGCAATTAAAAAGCTCTTCTTGGTGCCTCAAATTCTGAAGAACAGTTTCTTTTGATTAATTTTTAAGAGCTTTGCACTGGGTAAATATAAGCTGACTGAAAATCCAGCAGATTCCAATCTATGACAACCTACCTTGGAAATTGAAGTCACAGCCCTCACAGACTTTGCAAGAACCACAGATATGTGTTTATAGCAAAATAACTCTAGAAACACCTACTGCATTGTTGTTTTCCTTCTTTTTGTGGGCTCCTTCCCCCTCTTCTTTCCTTAAACTATCCTATGTTCTTAACTTCCTTAAATTTTGGAAATTCTTCCTTGGTTTCTTCCCTTTGACAAGGCACTTTGCCGTTTTCAAAGGCTGGCCGGGTTTGTGCTTTTCAGAGGTTGAGAGAAGTTCTGTGTAACGAGCAAGATTCCCTTGCTGGACTGTTCCTGAACTCTCTGACAAACATCTGTACCTTTCTGTCTGTCCGTTCTCAACAGCAATATTGACAATTTTCAGCTGTTTGATGCGTTAACTTTGTTTTCATTCTGTGATACCGTGACCTGATTTTTTATAGTGACTCTCTTTATATTACTAAACAATGTTGTTTCACTTCATGTATTGAATGACTGCTCAGTCTCCTTTAATATATGGAAAAATGAAATTCTGCATCTGAAATTGCGTTGATTCGGGTTTATAAGGAGTTGGGATCATTGTTGGAATAAAGGAGCTTGTATAAAGCCTGTGTAAAGGGACAGACAGGTTTCATTTAAACCATACATGGAACCAAGTTGCTGGCTTTTAAAAAAACACCCTAAGAGCTCTAGAAATTTTAAACTAAGGATGAGAAGGTTTGCAGGTGTGGTGGAAGAGTTTGTGTTTGGGATGGCAAAGGGGTAACTCCGTATCCTCAAATAAGACACTGGGCAAAGTCAGTAAAACTCATTTAGGAAAAAGAAAACAGAATATTGGACTAAACAAATGCGCACTGGTCTAGAGGTTTAGAAATAAGAAGGAATGCCTGATTTTAAAGGAGGGCTTTGGTGGTATAGGGCCTACCAGAAACCTGGTGGGAAGAAGAGACTTGGCCGGTAATACAAGAGGAAGATGGAGTTAGTCATCCTGTTGGAGCAGCACTGCTGCACACAGAAGAGAGTTTACGGCCAAACAAGCCAGGTTTAACTCTGTCGCTAGTGACAGAATCTCTGTGCACTGATGTTCCTGTCCTGAACAGGAAAAGCATGGTATTAGCACTGGACTCCCGACTGTCCAACCAAGATGCTGGCAGGGGCTTTATAGGTATCTCCCCCCCAAGGTTTAGTTTGGGTGAGGAATTTGCTTTTAACTCCCCCCTCCCCCCCAATTATCACTCCTTGGTAAAAAACACGGAGGTGTCTTAGCAGTCAGAGCAAACCGGGTTGCTTTCAGGTGAAACCAAATGGGAACAGGCACTCCAGAAACGCGCCTGATGTCCTCCAAACACCGGTGGTGCAGTGGCCACAGGACCGGGCTAGACTGCTTTGACATAAAGCCACCGGCTTTACACACGCACATCGTGTAGGTGTTTGGGTCCTCAGCATCAGCTGCATCGCTCTGCACATCCGATCCTCCTGCTTTGCCTTACTGGATGGTCTGTAGACGTAGCCTGTGTCATGCTAAAGGAGATGAAGGAAGCTGCGAGGACAGGACATAGGATGATAATGGGGAATGCTGGTCTCCTCCCCCTGGCTAGGGTAGCGGCTGCTGGGGGTGTGATGCCAGAACTGAGATGGCTTCAGGGAGCCAGCCAGGAAATCCGCACGAGGAGAAGAAACTGTCGTGTTGCTTCTCGGCAGTGGTAGAGCCCAGTTCGAAACATCACTAGCAAACAGCTGCGCTGTGATGATAAGCGGAGATGAAGAACCTTGAAAGAGCAGTAAAACGCAAAATACCCACTACTGGGGTGTTTCATTTCAAAAGACAGCCTTGCATAAACCCAAGGAAGGTTGTTAAATTGAGAATGCAGAAAGAAGGGTTAAGTGTTCGCGTGCAGCATAGAAATTGTTTAAAGATGCTGTCTTGGAGGCTCACAACACATGTACAGTGGCTAGTGAAAATAAAATTTCAAAAGGCAAGCCCCCACTAAACTTGGCACGGCTAAACACCAGCAGAAAGGAATCTGTTTGAAATGAGACCGAAAAATCCCTTCTGTGTCCAGAAGGTGAAAATGCAAATAAAACAACCACTCTAGCAAGATGCATGTAAATACACACAAATGCAGACCAAAAAGAGGTTTCAAAGAACAGCTTGCTGAAGGCCAAAAGACAAAGTAAATGTAGAGAAGAATGAGACTGGGGCTATCAACATGGCTTTTGCAGCGAGGTCATGGCCTACAAGCCTGGAAACTTGCGGAATGATGTCTGGACAAAAGAGGTCCAGGTGGCAGAGTCGGTGAGCATTTCTGGAAGACGGTCGGTGAGGTTTCTCAGAAAAGGCTGTTAAAGAAATGAACCTTCCACAGGTTGAGGGGGGAAGTTCACCCACCAGATAACCAACTGATTTGAAGAGAAGCAGAGGATAGGAATGAATGGTCAGTTTTTATCATGGAGGGAGGTTTTTTTTCCGCATTATTCAGGAATTTGTACTAAGACCAGTACAGTTCAACGTATCCATAAATAACCTAGAAAGAGAAGTGAATAGCAAAACTAATCCTTTATGCCGAGGATATTAATGGTAATGACAGCAAAAATAAAAGCTATGAGGTGTTACAGAAAGATTTCATGATATTGAGTGATCTGAGCGAGAAAATGGTAGATGAACTTCAGTCTTGATAAATTTTAAATTTTAAAAAATAATTCTAATTTGACAGACACCGCGATGGGCTCCGAACGAGCCCTTGCTACTGAGAGAAGAGGTCTTTGGATTCCTATGGAGCTGCCAGCCAAGTGCTCTGGAGAGGTTTAATAAAAAAATTTTAAATGTGAGGAATTGCATGGAGAGAATAGACAGAACAGAGCAGAAGCATCTCCATGGCACTGTGTAGGCTCTTGGTGTGGCCATGGCTGAATACTTGTGCAATTCTGAGTCCCTAATTGCAAAAGGAATAGAGGAACTAGGAAAAGCGTGGCAGATACTGATGATTAAAGGTATGACTTAGCTTCTGCATTAAATATAAGAGGACTACTCGTCCTCTAAATTAATGACCAAGAGATGTATAGGATAGTAAGAACAGATCACAAGCAGCAGGGTGATGATAATTATGATATGAATGTTCGCAGACTTTCATAACATTGCAAGATGTGTCATTAAAAGAACTTGTTGGGCAACAGGTCAAAAGCAAACAAAAGTCTGTTTTAAAATACTTATATGTGTATTTCAGTACTGCGTGGAAGAGGAAAATGTACATGGATTCAGATAAATGCACAGATCCAGCGAGCTGCACCAAACACACACACAGACCTGTCCCGAGCTGCCAGCCAGCAGCAGCGTACCTTGCTTTTTCCTCCTGCCACCCGCTGTGGCCTTTTATCCTGGTTGCACGTGTTGCCGGTGTGGGCTTTTGGTCCGGCTTGGAGTGGCTGTTCTCATGCAGCCTCGGACAGTGTGCTCAGCAAATCTAACACGCAAAAAACTTCTAATGCTACTCCTCAAAGTACAGTTGTTCCCCCCACGCAGGGCCTAGCGGAGCAGATAGCTTCTGAGGAATGCTTTTCTTACCTGTGGACCCTTTTTTGAACGCTTTTTGGTCAACAAAGATTACTAATCCATTTTATGATGTTCTCACTTCAATGCATGAAATCTGTGCTACTAAAAGTGATGAATTTTATGATATATTGGTTCTGATAAATACCAAGAGTGTATAATTAGGGTTATAAAATAGTGTGGAAAAAAATTACGGTTAAAGATGAATCTTCAGTTTTGCTTGTGCCAAGTAGGTATTTGGTGGGCTTAACCCCTAAACAAAATGGCACTCTGACATTACACTCCGGTGTTGGCGTCATTTGAAAACTCTATTGACTCTATATAAAATAAAACATACCTCTTCAGAGACTGGAAAAACTGTAGACTTTTCCCAACTGCACAGTAAATTAAGGAATTTGCCTATATAAGAATTATTGCAAGAGTTTAAGATACCAAAATCACTCGGCTCGTATTGACAGGAATGAAAGAGGGAGCTTTAAAGGCTTATGCAGAGAGGAGCCAGTAACAGGTGAAACTGAGCAGCACTGAAACCCCCTCTTTTGCCCGTTGTCTCTTTTCCCTGACAGCTGCCTGTTTTGCTAGTTGTTGTCTTTTTGATGTTTTAAAAGCTGCAAAATAACAGAAGTCCTGGGCTTTCAGGCAGGTCAGAAGAATAGACCTTACTGGACAGCCGAGAGGGCAAGTAATACTGCATTCCTGAGCTGAAGTGATTGGGTTACTCATCTGGGCCTCCACAAGGAGAATGAATTTTTAGGGACAGAATTTTGAGGTGTTTGTTGGTTCCTCCACTTCAGTGAACTGCATGCCAATCTATGCCTGGGCATCCCTTTGATTTTTCTCATTTTCTTGACATGTCTCCCATCCTTGTCTTCTCTGATGAAGTTTAATTTTCTCTTCTGAAAAAAAGGGTGTACCTGAAATGTGGTGACACTGGAGTACTTCCATTTTGCTTCATTCTCTTTGCATACGCAGACTTTGCCTATCTTTTCTCTGCATTAAATTTCCCAGTGAAGCATATGAAGCTAGCATACAGATGGATTTCTTAGCATGTATGCCATCGTGCACTGCAGATACTTCTTTGCTGTCTACTGGTGACTTTCAAAGAAAACACCACCTTCGCTGTAAGAGGCAGCAAATCTTCCCTGGGAAGGCGGTTCCCCGTGACTGTCTGAGAGCCTGCGTTCCGTTTGGGTTTTCGCGTTTTGTTCTGTGGCATTGGTTCACCTAAAGCACGTGCAGAAAATCTTCTTTAATAGTTCTTTCATCAGTAAAAAGTGACCCAAATCAGCAAAGTGTTTGGGCATCTGACTTTCCACTGAAAGGACTGACTTGTAATTAGCATTTATTTCCATGTGAAGGTAGGTGCTGGATGTAAGTTAGGAACGTAAATGTTTTGTTTGATTCAGACTAGGGAAAGCTTTTACTTTTGGTTGTTTTAAGAGGCTACTTTTCGCTACAGTGAATTAATTCTTCATAACTTTTTATGTTCAAAGTTGCTTAACTAATTTGGCAATTTCTGTCCCAGGAAATGAAGAGACGACGTATAGCCAAACCATTTTCAATGGAAAAGTTGCTTTATCAGATTGCAACAGCAGAAGCTAAAAAGGAGAATGGACCGACTCTGAGTACGATATCGTCACTCCTTGGAGAGCTCAGGTAACGAATTGGGGGCGTGCTGTACCTGTTTTGTTTTCATTGACAGACTCCAGAGGTGGATGACGTAAGTAACCATTTCAGACGCATGCATTGCACCTACCTAACCAAGCAAAAGCCCAGCACGCATACGTGAAGACAGCCATGTGTGGAAGAAGCAGTTTCCTTGGCTGTAACTGATGTGAGAGTGCCGGTGGTTAGGATGTCTTACTCTAAGAATTCCCTACTTTGGGCACCGTCAAAGAATTAAAACTGCGGTTTGGCTTGGGTTTTTATTTTGTTGATTCTTGGTGCTGAGAGTCAAGATTTCCTGATGCGTTACGTGAACTACGTGGTGCTACAAGGCGGTTAAATACCTTTCTTCAATTTTTCAACCTCTTGGTATCAGTAGCTACTGTCAAATCCATGACTGTCATGGGTTTTGCACCAGGAACCCTTGTCTTCAGCATCAAGATTGTTATACTGCAGTACAGAAGGTACTTTGTATACAGAAAGTTGTCTTGATTTAAACCACTGAGTGAGCAGTTTATGCATGGGTGCTAATGCATCTTGCATTAGAACCGTCAATGTTTTAAAGAAAAAAAAACAAACCCTCACACTCCTTTTTCTCTCCAGTATTAAGGAAACATGTTTAGGGTTTCTCTTAAGATAGGTAAAAAAAGAAAATATAATATTGCCTGGCTTCCTGTGTAATGATCTTCTCTTTTGTTCCCTACCATGTAGTTCCTACCTATCTTTCAAGTTTGTGACAACTGATACTCGAGATGTCAAGAAAATTTTGATGAATGGAATCCGCAAACTGTATTTAACTAACTAGCATGTTCATTTGGAAAATTTCCAGTGACATATTGAAGGGGAAAACAGCCCATGTGTTGTTTTAATGTTCAGAAAGAAATACAGAGGTGTGCTGACTGCTTTACCTGCAGCTGGTTCGCCTGTGGGAATAACCACTTCCAAGTGCTTTTTGCTTTTTTTTTTTTCTTTTTTCCCCTTGAAGAGGAAAAGTCTGCAAGTGAGAAAGGTGAAACAGAAATGTTGGTGCTTGCTGTTAGACCACCACATCGACCTCTATCAGAGTGGTTCTCAAACTTGTTCCTATGCTTAGGTTGGAATTCTCTGGAGGATATCGGTCCTTCCTGTGGCTGCTTATGTAAAACAAAATCCCAGACAACAAAACAGGAAAAAAACCTAACCAAAGTGGAACACTGTACCATTTTTTTTTCCTTTGTTTTGTTTTGCTTGTTTGTTCTGTGTCTTCTGCTGCCTCCTCTCCTGATCTGCCTTGGTTGCTCAGTTTGCCCATGCCACTTGCTTAGCTTGGCTCTCCACCCATCTTCAGCTGTGTCTGGTGGTGAGCTTTTTTATTCTCTTCCATCTGCTCGGCTCACTCCACACTTGCTGTGTCTTCCACTCGGCTCCAACCCAACCTGCTTTCCTAATGCTGTGTAGTTCGGCATAGGAAGTATTGTCCACCTTGCGGACACCGTGGGTGAAGGGCGGCTGGAGGGCTTAGTCTTTACACTTAATTGACATCTCCTTCTTTTTCCCCTGGGTGTACAGCAAGACCTTCGTCTTTTGGCACAATCACTTGCCCTGCTCCCCTTTCCTGCCTGAAGCACCTCATGGCAGCAGGTCCTTGGTTCACCTCTGCCTCCTGAAGGTGGTTGTGTTACTCCTGACAGCAGCAGCTCCTCCTCCTCAAGGTGGCTTTTGGCGACTTCAGGAATGACAGTCAGTTAGCCACATCTCCCGACTTCTCCACATGGCCCTGAGCGCCCATCGACCTCCAGGAAGCACTCAGCAGTCCCCAGTTCTCTATGGAGCAGTTTGAGAACCACTGGCTTGATACAGTGCTCGCTGTTAAAACCCGGAGATAGCTTTTGCGATGAGGCAGCGTCTCCGTCTGTGCTGGCTGTCTCTCGCCATGCGTAGGGGACGGCACCAGCCTCCAACAACACTCAGGGCTTTGCTGTGGGCAGCTGAGGTTTCAGTGATGAGCGTGGTAAAAGGGTGATTGTATGTGGCTTTGTGGTGGGATGAGGCGATGCCGATGTCTGATTGCATCAAACATTCACAGGGACACGGAGCTGAGGCAGCGGCGGCAGCTTTACGAGGCAGGTCTCCATTCTTCAGCGCGCTATGGCAGCCACGACAGCAGCAGCACGGCGATGGATGGAAAGAAAAAGCCTCGAA